>Ga0114904_1000012_pt1 | contig 130132 bp, 115 predicted proteins | sample MalvirDeepMed_s6_FD_83498 | JGI IMG/M metagenome (GOLD analysis project Ga0114904, IMG submission 83498) | Marine viral communities from the Global Malaspina Expedition - Malaspina viral metaG DeepMed_s6 | ecosystem: Environmental > Aquatic > Marine > Oceanic | place: Mediterranean Sea... | reverse complement strand
GGGACCATCATGCAAGTGATCCTGCTGGAAACGATCAAGAACCTGGGCGACCTGGGTGCTGTGGTGGATGTACGTTCCGGTTACGGCCGTAACTTCCTGATCCCGCAAGGCAAAGCCCTGCCGGCCACCAAAAACAACCTGGCCGAAGTAGAGCAGCGTCGCGCCGAGCTCGAGAAGCACGCCGCCGAGCAGCTGGCTGCTGCCCAGGAACGTGGTGAAAAACTGAACGAAGCCAGCGTAACCGTGACCTCCAAGGCCGGTGACGAAGGCAAACTGTTCGGTTCCGTGGGTACCCGCGACATCGCCGAAGCCATTACCGCCGCCACTGGCGTGGAAGTGGAAAAATCGGAAGTGAAGCTGCCCCACGGTGCGCTGCGTAACACCGGTGAGTACGAAATCGACGTGGTTCTCCACGCTGATGTGACCGTGACCATCAAGCTGGCTGTGGTTCCTGCCGAGTAATCGACAGTTGACCGACAACCGGTTTGCCCCTAGCGGGGCGCGGTGACAGAATCAGGGCATTGTCCGCAAGGACAGTGCCCTTTTTCGTTTAGTTACAAGTTGAAAGTTCAAAGTTGAAACGCGAGCCAATCCGGTCACAATTTCAGGGTTGCTGGCCGTGTGCAGGACGTTGGCACAGAGAGAAGCATAGAATGGAGCTCTGCGTCCCCGATTGCGTTGGGACTTTTAACTTTCAACTTTCTCCTCTTATGTTGGTTGCCCCATGAACGAACCGCTGTCTCTGGATAAACATCTGCCGGAAAACCTCCGGATTCCCCCCAATTCCCTTGAGGCGGAACAGGCCATCCTCGGTGGGCTGCTTCTCAATAACAGTGCCTGGGATGATGTGGCGGAACGCGTGGGTGCCCGTGATTTCTACCGCAAGACCCATCGGCAGATTTTTGAGGTTATTGCGCAGCTGGTTGAGGAGGAGAACCCCTGTGACCTGGTCACCGTATCCCAGGCTCTGACCCAGTTGGGGCAGCTGGAGGGTATTGGTGGCATGACCTATCTGTCTGAGCTGGCACGCAATACACCCAGTGCGGCGAATATTACCGCTTACGCAGAAATCGTTCGCGAGCGCAGCATTCTTCGTCAGTTGATCAGTGTGTCCCAGAATGTGGCGGACAGTGCCTTCAAGCCGGAAGGACGCAAGTCCCTGGAAATCCTTGACCTGGCAGAATCCGCGATTTTCGAGATTGCCGAGCAGCAGAAGAAAGGCTCGGGGCCGCAGGACATCAAATCCGTCCTCAAGAAAACCGTGGACCGCATTGATGAGCTCTACAAGAACAAGAGCGCTATTACCGGGGTGACCACCGGCTTTGACGAACTGGATAAAATGACCGGTGGCTTGCAGCCCTCCGACATGATCGTGATTGCCGGCCGGCCGTCCATGGGTAAGACCACCTTTGCCATGAATCTGTGCGAGAACGTGGCGATCAAGGCCGGCAAGCCGGTGCTGGTCTTCTCCATGGAAATGCCCGCCGATTCCATTGTCATGCGTATGCTGGCTTCCCTGGGACGCATTAACCAGACATCTATCCGATCCGGTCAGTTGGAAAAGGATGACTGGCCCCGCATTACTTCCGCCATTCACATGCTCAGTGAGCAAAAATTCTTTATCGACGACACGCCGGCGCTCAGTCCCCTGGAAATGCGTGCCCGTGCCCGTCGGGTTGCCCGCGAATGCGGCGGTGAGCTTGGCGCCATCATGGTGGATTACCTGCAGCTGATGCAGGTGCCGGGGGTCGATAACCGGGTCAATGAAATTTCAGAGATTTCTCGCTCCCTGAAAGGGCTTGCCAAGGAATTGAGCTGTCCGGTGCTGGCTCTTTCCCAGCTGAACCGTTCTCTTGAACAACGCCCCAATAAGCGCCCGGTGATGTCCGACTTGCGTGAGTCAGGGGCGATTGAACAGGATGCTGACTTGATCGCGTTCCTGTACCGGGATGAGGTTTACAACAAGGACAGTAACGAAAAGGGTGTGGCGGAAGTGATTATCGGCAAACAGCGTAACGGGCCTATCGGCACGGTACGTCTTGCCTTCCAGGGGCAGTTCTCCCGGTTCGATGATCTGGCACCTGAATACTATGCTCAGCTGGCCTCCATGGACGAGTAACGGCCTTGCATGATGCAGAGACTGGAAGAGACGACAAGGAGAGCAGAGTGCTGACCCGGTCTGCCCCCTGCGGGAGTCTGTCCTGATGAGAGGAACCCGAGTAGAGATCCGCTGCGCAGCACTGACGCACAATGCTCGACGTGCCAGGGCTCTGGCGGAGAGTGCCCAGGTGTTTGCCATGGTCAAGGCTGATGGCTATGGCCATGGAATGACGCTGGCGGCAGACGCCATGGCAGGGGAGGTGGACGGTTTCGGCGTGGCGGTCCTGGAAGAGGCCCGGGCCCTGCGCGAACATGGGGTCAGTGCACCGATTCTGGTAGCGGAAGGTTTTTTCGATCGGGATGAGCTTGAGCAGGCCCGGGAACTGTCGTTGGAAGTGGTAGTACACTCCTCATGGCAGGTGGGGCTGTTGCTGGAGCACCCCGGCCCGCTACGCATCTGGCTGAAACTGAATACCGGTATGAACCGGCTGGGATTGCGCCCGGATATTGCCCTGGAAGCTGCCGGTCAGCTTGCTGCCGCCGGGATGAAGCCGATGGGAGTGATGAGCCATTTCGCCTGTGCTGATGAAGCCAGCGATGGTCGCAGTAACACCCAGCTGCGCCTGGCTGATGAGGTTGCTGATGCCCTCGACCTGCCTCTCTCTGCCGCTAATTCAGCCGCTCTGATTCGTTATCCCAATGCCCGGGCCCAGCGGGTGCGGCCGGGTATCATGCTATATGGATCTTCGCCGTTCGATTGGCAAAGCGCGGCGGAACTGGACCTGGCGGTGAGCCACCGTTTCAGTGCCCGCCTGATTGCCATTAACGAGGTTCAGCCCGGCGACACTGTGGGCTATGGCGCCACCTGGACCGCCCCGCGCCCCGGTCGCATTGGCGTGGTAGCCGCCGGCTATGGCGACGGCTACCCGCGCCACGCCCCCAGTGGTACCCCCGCCGCCGTCAATGGCCAGCCCACGATATTGGTGGGGCGAGTATCCATGGATATGCTGACCATCGATCTGAATGGCATCCAGGCTGACATCGGCGATGAGGTAGAACTATGGGGGGACCATGTGGACGTGGACAAGGTTGCCCGCGCCTGTGGCACCATCAGCTATGAATTGTTCTGTCAGATCACCGGTCGGCCGGAACGCGTCATCGTTTGATTCGACGTCGCTGTAGGAGCACCTCTTGAGGTGTTATTCGCTGCGCTCACCCCTTTGGGGCCGCACTCCGTGCGCTACTCCGCTGCGCTACGTTCCTACAGCGGCTCCGTAGCTACGCCTGCACAAGAAGGAATTGTTTTGGCCAAGAAAAAAACCGCTTTTGTCTGCACCGATTGTGGTGCTGATTTCCCCAAGTGGCAGGGGCAATGCCCTGCCTGTGGTACCTGGAATACCCTGCAGGAATTCGTCCATGACCCGGCCACGCCCATGTCCAAGGGGGCGGGCAGTCGTGGCGGCTTTTCCGGGCAGTTGTCCGAGGTACAGAATCTGGGTGAGATCGTGCTGGCGGAAACGCCGCGCATCAGTTCCAGCATGGGTGAGCTGGACCGGGTGCTGGGCGGAGGTTTGGTGCCGGGCTCGGCGATCCTGATTGGCGGGCACCCCGGTGCCGGTAAATCGACCTTATTGCTGCAAACCTTGTGCAAGCTGGCGGCTACCCAGAAGTGCCTTTATATCACCGGTGAAGAGTCACTTTCTCAGGTGGCCATGCGTGCTGACCGACTCAAGCTGCCCAAGGAACAGCTGCGGCTGGCGGCGGAAACCGATGTGGAGCAAATCCTGGATCTGGCTCGCAAGGAGCAGCCTCGGGTGCTGGTGGTTGATTCCATCCAGGTCATGTTCCTGGCCGCCTTGCAGTCTGCCCCTGGCAGTGTGGCCCAGGTGCGCGAATGTGCTGCCGCGCTCACCCGTTTTGCCAAGCAGACCGGCACCGTGCTGTTGCTGGTGGGCCATGTCACCAAGGATGGCACCCTGGCTGGCCCCAAGGTGCTGGAGCATATGATCGACTGCTCACTGATGCTGGAAGGCTCCACGGATTCCCGTTTCCGCACCCTGCGCGGGCTGAAGAATCGTTTTGGCGCAGTGAATGAGCTGGGCGTGTTTGCCATGACCGGCGAAGGGCTGAAAGAGGTCAAGAACCCCTCCGCCATCTTCCTTAACCGGGCAGACGAGATTGCATCGGGCTCCCTAGTGACGGTGGTCTGGGAGGGCACTCGTCCCTTGCTGGTGGAGCTGCAGGCGCTGGTGGATGCCTCCCACTTCGGTAACCCGCGCCGGGTGTGTGTGGGCCTGGAGGCAAATCGTCTCGCCATGCTACTGGCGGTGCTGCATCGCCATGGTGGCATCCAGGTAGGGGATCAGGATGTATTCATGAACGTGGTTGGCGGCGTCAAGGTCACTGAAACCGCCGCCGACCTGGCCCAGGTGCTGGCCATCGTCTCCAGCTTCCGCGACCGGGCTCTGGGCCGGGAGCTGGTGGTGTTCGGTGAAGTGGGTCTGTCCGGCGAAATTCGCCCCGTGCCCCAGGGCCAGGAGCGGCTCTACGAAGCGGTCAAACACGGCTTCAAGAAAGCCATTGTCCCCAAGGCAAACCTTCCACGACAACTACCGGAAGGGGTGGAGGTGATCGGGGTCAGTACGGTGGCGCAGGCGCTGGAATACCTTTAGTTAATTGAGAATGGATAATTGATAACTCGCGATGCGGGGTTATCTTTTCTGAAATTTATGAGGCCGCGCCCATGCTTTGGGCGCGGCCTCATAGGTTTAGGTCGTGAGAGCTCTTCTCGCGACGTTATCAATTATCCATTCTCAACTATCAATTGCATTTCACGGGTGCAGCGTCACCCGATCCCCCTGCGCCCAGCACCAGGCATCGATGATGTCGTAGAACAGGCTGACGGCGTTGACCATTACGATGGCCACGGTGAACGCCCATTGGCTTGGGGTCATGAAGTCGTCGCCCCAGACGCCGGCGAGTTGGCCGAGCAGTCCCAGCTCCAGAGGGATCCAGGCGAGCAGGTGAACCAGAGACATGTCCTTGTTCATGCCGCCGTGGTGCCACATGAGCGACAGGTTGACCGCCAGTACCAGCAGCAGGGCCAGGGCCGTGGCCTGGCCGCTGAAGCTGTCCAGTAATAACAAACTGGCGCCGTTCAGAGGCATCAGGATCAGCAGCACCCAGCCTTGCAGCCACAGGGGAAGGTTACGAAAGGAATGCCAGATGCCCAGCAGGCGGTGCGAAGCGGTGTTGCCTTCCATGACTCAGCTCCCGTTGGTTTATTGGTTCAGTGACCAGTCATAATCCAGAAACTGAATCTTCAGCTGTTCCGCGTCCAGTGCTTTTCGGTGGCTGGCGGGTATCTCCAGCGTATCCGCATACTGCAGAAGGTAATGGTGCAGGCTGCCGGCGGCATCCACAAAATCCTCCTCATACCAGTCGAAGATCTTCGATACTTCCAGGCGTGCCGGATTCTCATTGAAGTGATTGCGCTGCCGGTCGGAAAGAAAGCGGCGGGTGCTGTCGGCCAGCTGTTGCTCCAGCGTCTCTCCGCGGTAGGCTTCCGGCCGCAATGCCGGGCAGCCCACGGAGGCGCAATTCACCGCAAAATGGATACGCGGGTCCATCAGCGCCGGATTGCCGCGAATCATTTCATGCTCCACTTCGTCCAGGGTGCGTTCTTTGCCCAGCAGGGTAAAAAAGCGCTGATCCCAGGGGCCGGAGAAGAAGGAGCCGATATCGCGGATGGAGTCGGGCAGGGAGTCCTGGCGCAGGATCAGGTCGATGGTGAAGGCATTATAGGCGTTGATCAGAAAAGCCAGTTGCTCGTCACCACTCCATTTGCCGAAGTCGTCTGCAGAAACTGACGACAATGCCTCAAGGTAGCGGTTCAGTGCTTTCCGATCCGTTTGGAAACCACGGTAATTGACAACGGTAGTGACGCCATTGCGTTGCCATTGCACATTATCAGCAAGTAATGCATCCCAGCGCTGGTGATCAAAGGCCATCAGCGGAGAGCACAGCAGCAACAGTAGCGGGATCAGCAAACGGACAGTCATTACAGCTCCAGTCGGTTATCCATGAACGGTACCGGTTTGAGTGTGTGCATGCCGTGATGTTACAGCGCTTTCGCCGCGGTGTCGGGAATGTGGCTGAGCACGTTGGTGTCGGCTTAGGGATCAAGCCGCGTAGCGACCCCTTTCCTGCGTCGCCGGGCGCGAAGCCGCAACTGCCGCTTCTGCCACCACAGGTAGCAGCCAGTGATGAACAGCAGCAACGGAGCAATGCCACTCAACAGCACCAGCAATCGTCCCGGCAGGCCCAGGGCATCGCCATTGTGCAGAGGGAATTGCCAGCTCATTACCTGGCTGCCGGCGGCCACGTTCAGGACATCCCAGGCCGCCAGAATCTCGCCGCTGTATGCATCCACCCAGACGCTGCTGGCACCGAAATCCGACCAGGGTTCGCCGGGTTGGTTGAAGGCCAGCCGGTAGCTGCCATCGGGGCCATCGGGCAGGTACAGACGCTTTAACTCGGCTTCCGCAAACACGGTGCGTGCGGCTGCCACCGCCTGGTCCGCGTCGAGCATCGGCAGGTCGCTGGGCCGTGATTTTGGAGTCGGGCGCTCTTCCATGGGGAGCAAGGCGCTCACCAGGGTCGATACCTGCTGACTGAACACCAGACTCACACCGGAGAAGGCGATCACCAGCAACACCGGCAGCAGGTAGATCCCCACCACGTTATGCAGATCAAAATGAAAGCGGAACCGGCCCGCATGGCGCTGCAGGGTCAGTGCCCGTTTCCACTTGCCGGGCTTCGGCCACCACAGGTAGAGGCCGGTCAGACAGAAACCGAGCAGGCACAGGCCCAGCACGCCCACCACGATCTTGCCGGTGGCCCCGGCCAGCAGGGTGTAATGCAGCCGATAGATCCAGGTCACCGGGTAGTTGCCCCAGATACGGTCGGCCAGAATCTCGCCACTATAAGGGGAGACGCTAATCTGCCGTGGTCCCGGTGAGCCTTCCGGAGAAGGGAAGCGCAGTGTGTGTGGGCTGCCCGGTTGACGAGCCAGGTCGATCCGTTGCGGACTGGCATCGGGGATGGCGGCATCCGCGCGGGCAATGATGTCTGCCAACGGCAGTGGTGTGCCGACGTCACTGACCAGTCCCGGTGTCAGCTGTTCGTCCAGTACATCGTGAAACACCAGCAGGCTGCCGGTCAGGCCGCTGACAACCAACAGTAGCCCGGCGATCAGGCCGGTATATTTGTGCAGCGAAAAAAGCAGTTGGCGCATGGACAGGAATGCTCAAGAAAGAAAACCGGGCAGCGCTGTGGCGGCCCGGTGCAGGACGATGAAATCTGCGTCAGAAATCCAGATTGTAGCCCAGGGTAATAGTGCGGCCTCTACCCTTGAAGTTCTGATCGTCGCGGTCGGTGGCGGTCTGCGAGAAGTAGGTGAAGTAGTCCTCGTTAAGCAGGTTGTCGATGCCTGCGGTGATCTGGCCCTTGGGCAACTGGTAGCCCAGAGACAGGTCCACCAGCTGGTAGGCGGAAAAATCCTTGTGGTCTTCAAAGTCCTTGTTGAAGTAGTGGCGGGCCTGCAGCTGGGAGTTGAGCTTGCCGGTCCAGTTGGCCTGCCAGCGCAGGGCGACACTGTCCGGTGAGATGTTGCGACCGTCCAGGCGGGTATCCACGCTGCCGTCTTCGTCGCTGTCGAACTTGCCGCTGATATGGGCATAGCTGGCGTTCAGGTGGTGCTGTGTGTTGATCTGCCAGCCGGCTTCGGCTTCGATGCCCTGGATCTCGGTGCGCTCGCGTTTCACATCAAAGGTGCCACCGTTGTTTTCCAGTCGCTGACCCAGATCGGAATCGGAGCTGAAGTGGCTGAGCTGGAAGTGAGTGCTGTCACCGTTCAGGCGGACACCGATTTCGGTGTTGTCGGTGACAATGGGCTGCAGGTTGAGAAAGTCATCGACCCGCTGGTTGTCCTGGTTGATGCCACGCAGTACCCGGCCCACATCCGGCATGCCGAAGCCTTCGGCGTAGTTGGCAAACAGCTGGGCGTGTTCGGTGGCCTGAAAGACCACACCGAAGTTGGTCAGAGTTTCATCAAAACTGGGGCTGCCGCCTTCCACCTGTTTGCTGCCATAGGAGGCCAGGGTGGTGAAGTCGTCCACGTTCAGTTTGGCGTATTCGTAGCGGATTCCGGCCTGCAGGGTCAGTTGCTGCAGGGGCTGTACTTCCGCCTGGAGGAAGGGGGCGATATTGCGGAAACGGGTTTCCGGCACCCACTCGCGACCGGTCTGGGCCAGTACCTGGCTGGTCTCGTCCTGGAGAACGTCCAGGCCGGTGGTGAGCTTGAGTTTGTTGTCCAGCAGGCCGGCCCGGTTCAGGGTCAGTTTGCCGCCCACCTTGTCGGATTCGTTCTGGGACTGGTCGAAGATTTTGTCTTCATCATTTAGCCCCTGAGTAAACTGGAAAGTATCAAAGGTGCCGCCGCCGTAACGGGCGCGGAAGCGCTGGGTGTAGAGCTGCGCGGTGAACTGATTGCCCGCCAAGTTGCTATGGTGATACTTCAGGCCGGTGGTCAGCACTTCGTTCTGCGGCGCGTCGCCTTCCGGGTTACCGCGGCGGGATTTGGTGGAAATACCCTTTTTCCAGTCCCCTTCAACGGCAACGTAGTCGTAATTGCCTTCCAGCTGGAAACGGTTAACGCTCAGTTCGATGTTCTGCTCGTCGCTGATCCAGTAGCCCAGTTTCAGGAAAATATCGTGGCTACGCGAATCCATGATGTCGCCCTGGGTGCCGTCCACGCCGATGGTGCGGTCATCCGCATCATAGAACATGCCCCGGTCGATATAGCTCAGCCCCAGCAGGTAATCCCAGTCGCCTTTGATGCCGTCCACCCGGTAGTCCACCTTGTAGCTGTGGCTGTCGGGCAGGGTGTCATCGGTGGGGGCGGTGAACTGGACGCCCACATGCTGGTTCAGGGTGCCGTCTTCCGGGCGACGGGTAACGAAGTTGATGATGCCACCGGTGGCGCCCAGGCCATGCTCGGCGCTGGCCCCGTGAATCACCTCGATGCGCTCCACCATGGACAGGTCAATGGTGTAGCCGTCCCGGGAACCGTCGCGTAACGGGTTGGACTGGGGAATCCCGTCAATCAGGAACAGCGGGTTGCGACCCCGGAAGGTTTCACCGGCATTGCTCAGCTTCTGGCGGCTGGGGGTATAGCCCGGAATCAGGTTGCTCAGCACCTGGGACTGGTCCGAGCTCGTGCGCAGTTGCTGCTCGATCTGGTCCCGGTTGATCACGGTGATCTTTTGCGGTGTCTTGCCTTCGGTGCTGTTGGCACGGGTGGCGGATACGGTGATTTCACCCAGTTGGTGGGCATCCTCGGCCATGGCCAGGGGCGCGCAGGTCAGGGTCAGCAGGGAAACAGGCAAGCCAAAACGGCACAAACGGGGCACGGCGCTCTCCTCGATAATCTGTATCGAATGTAAATGCGCCGTGCACGTTAGTGTTGATGAGAATGATTGTCAATTGAAAATTGGTTCAGCGCCGCCAATCATGAAAGCGCTCTACCCAGCGCAGCACGCCTTCGGGCTTGTGGGCCTTCTTCCATTCGCCGGCGGCAAACTTGTTGGCTTCCGCCATGGTCGGGTAGATGTGGATGGTGCCAAGGATCTTGTTCAGGCCCAGGCCGTGTTTCATTGCCAGCACATATTCGGCGATCAGGTCCCCGGCATGCTGGCCGACAATGGTGACACCGAGAATTCGGTCGCTGCCACTGGCGGTGATCACTTTCACGTAGCCTTCGTCGGCACTGTCGGCAATGGCCCGGTCCAGATCGTCAATGCCATACCGGGTAACCTCGTAGTCGATGCCTTGCGCATCCGCTTCCTGCTCGTTGAGCCCCACCCGGGCCACCTCGGGGGAGGTAAAGGTGCACCAGGGGATGACACGGTAATCCACCTTGAAGGATTTCAGGAAGCCAAACAGCGCGTTGACTGCGGCATACCAGGCCTGGTGGGCGGCGGTGTGGGTAAACTGATAAGGGCCAGCCACATCGCCGCAGGCATAGATATTCGGATAGCGGCTTTGCAGCAGCTCGTTGGTCTGAATGGTGCCGTCCGGATCGGTGGGTAGTGCAAGAGTCTCCAGACCGAGATTGTCAGTATTGGCCTGCCGGCCTACGGCCACCAGCACGGCATCGAAGGGCAGTGCTTTTTCTTCGCCTTCGTGCTCCACATGCAGGTATTTCTCTCCGGCCTCGTTACTGAAACGAATGGCATTGTGCCCGGTGAGCACCTGTACGCCACTGTCCTCCAGAGATTGCTTCACCAGCTGACAGGCCTCTGGATCTTCCCGCACCATCAGACGCGGCTGTCTTTGCACCTGGGTGACCTGACTGCCCAGCCGGGCAAAGGTCTGCGCCAGCTCGCAGCCGATGGGGCCGCCTCCCAGTACCAGCAGTCGTTCGGGTTGTTTATCCAGCTTCCAGAGATTGTCGGAGGTGAGAATGTCCATGTCCTCAATGCCGGGAATGGGTGGCACAAAGGGGCGGGCACCGGAGGCAATAATGATGCTGCGTGCGGTGAGGGTTTCCACCTGGTCACCGTTACGGATTTCCACTTCCCAGGGTGACAGGAAGCGGGCTTCCCCCTGGCGGCAGTCCACGCCCAGGTCGGTGTAGCGTTCTACAGAATCATGGGGTTCGATTTTTGCGATGGCCCTGTGTACCCGCGCCATCAGTTTGCTGAACTGGAACTGGCTGTTGATGCTATCGAAACCATATTTTTCCGCTTGTTTGTCATGGAAGGCCACGCTGGCGCTCTTGATCAACGCCTTGGACGGCACGCAGCCGGTGTTGAGGCAATCACCGCCCATCTTGTGTTTTTCGATCAGAGTGACTTTGGCTTTCACCATGGCGGCAATATAGGCGCTCACCAAGCCTGCGGAACCGGCGCCGATGACGATCAGGTTGCGGTCAAAGTGTTTGGGTTTCTTCCAGCCCTGATAGACCTTGCTGGCCTGCAGGCGAGCCATGATGCCTTTGGCAATCCACGGGAAGATGCCCAGCAATACAAAGGCGCCGATCAGTTCCGGTGACAGCAATCCGCTGGCGCTCTCTATTTGCCCCAGTTGCGTGCCCGCCAGTACATAGACGGCGGTGCCCGCCAGCATGCCCACCTGGCTGACAAAGTAAAAAGTGCGGACCTTGATGGGAGTCAGGCCCATCACTAGGTTGATGACAAAAAACGGAAAGGCAGGTACCAGACGCAGGGTGAAGAGATAGAAGGCCCCGTCTTTTCTGACACCTTCGTTGAGTTTTTTCAGACGATCGCCGAAGCGTTGCTGCACCGTATCGTGAAACAGAAACCGGGAAGCGAGAAAGGCCAGGGTGGCCCCCATGGATGACGCAAAAGACACCAACAGCAAAGCGACCCAAAACCCAAACAGGGCGCCGGCGGCCAGTGTCATGATGGCGGCTCCGGGCAGGCTCAGGGCGGTAACCACCACATACATGATGAAGAAACCGCCAAGAATCAGTGCCGGGTTTTCCTGGTAAAGAGCATCAAAAGAGGCTTGTTGATTCTTGATGTAATCCAGGCTCAGGTATTGGCCAAGATCGAAAAAAAAGTAGCTGGCGATCAGGATGGCAAAGACCGCCAGCAGGATGAGTTTGCGAACATTCATTGGTGAGTCCTTGCCGGGTTAACCCTGGAAAATCCAGGGTTGGTCGATCAGGGTTCAGAGAGAGTGCCGCTCTCCCTTGACGGGAACATGAGTCGTGCCCGCCAGAGTGAGGCGACTGAATGCCATTGACACCAGAACGATGATGGCTCGTTGCATTGTTCTCTCCTGTTGGCCCGGTACAGCAATAGGATGCGTGGAAAGAACGGGTGTTACACCGCGGGCGATGACAGCAAGCGTGACGTTACCCTGTCAGCAACAGGGAGATCCATCGTTGCCGGCATCGTTATCTTCAAAGGGAACGTTCAATCCGCACCCTTCAAAGATGCCGTAATGGGTGTCGAAGTTCCCGACGAAGGTGAAATGCTCGGCGAAGCGGCTTTTCTCCAGCATCAGCCAGGTATTGCCGCAGACCGGAAATACCTTGCCGGTTTCCATTACATGGTGATCGTCCAGCATGAACGCATGGGGATGCTGCTCCACGGTGCCCTGATAGATCACCGCCTGGCCGTAGTCTTCGCAGGCCGGTTCCAGCCCTTCAATATTGAACAAACGGTAGGTGGCAGAATAAAAACGTTGTTGACCGAGGCGGGACTCGATGTCCGGGTTTTCGATGGTGAGCCGACGGGATTCCACCAGCCGGGGATCAGCAAAGCCGTTCTGCTTGGCCAGGTTGATAAAGTCATTCCAGTACAGAGCGCCGGCCAGACATTCGCCATACAACACCGGGTCGTTGAGGAGCGGTTGTGGCACGCGACGATCTGCATACACATCCGAGAAAAAGAACTCGCCCCCGGGTTTGAGCAGGCGTTTCACGTCACGGATGACCTTGGGCTTGTCAGTGCTGAGATTGATCACGCAGTTGGAAATAACAATGTCGAAGTAGCCGTCTTGCAGATCCAGTTGATCCAGCTCTTCGATATATCCCTTCAAAAAGCGCACATTGCTTTTCGCATAGCCGAAAACGTCCCGGTGGTAGTCCTGATGACGTTTGGCTACCTCCAGCTGTTCATCGGTCATGTCCACGCCCACCACTTCACCATGCTCGCCGACCAGGGCGGAAAGGAGATAGACGTCGCGCCCGGAGCCGGAGCCCAGGTCGAGAATACGCATCCCCTTCAATAGCTGGGGAGCTACCAGACCGCAGCCGTAGTAGCGCATGACAACTTCATCATGGAGCTGCGCAAGAAGGGGTTTCAGATAGGCCGGTGGCTCCTGGTCACAGCAGGCGTTGGTCTGCAGATCGTCACTGGAGTGCAGCTGTTGGCCGTAGTAGTTCTGTACCTCTTCACGCATTGTTGATCCTCTGGTGGGTGCATCGGTGTAACGTATGATCAGTGGGAATGATGGGGCCCGATGACATATTGATGCCGTCTCTCTGATCAGGTTACACCGACGAGCGTCCTTGACTGTAATTTTTGCGTCAAGATGGCATCCAAAGCGACAGGAAAAGGTGAATAAGGACGACGCATGATTCGGAGGACGTTGAAAGGCTTGTTAGTGGTGTGGCTGTTGAGCGGCTGTCAGCCGGCAGAGGACAAGCTGGTCATTACCGGTTCCAGTACCATTTCACCGTTGATGGCGGATCTGGCTGAGCAATTTGAAACACAGCGTGGTATTCAGGTTGATGTGCAAAGTGGTGGCTCCGGTCGCGGCATCAGCGATACCCGGCAGGGACTGGCGGATTTCGGCATGGTCAGTCGGGCGCTGAAGACAGATGAACAGGATCTCACCGCTCACCTGATCGGCCGTGACGGTATCGCCATGATCGTTAATTCGGCGAACCCGGTGACCGCTCTCAGTAATACTGAAATTGTCGCCATTTACACCGGGGAACAGCAAAACTGGTCATCATTGGGTGGTAATGACGCTGCCATCACCGTGGTGCACAAGGCGGATGGTCGCTCTACCCAGGAGCTCTTTCTGGCGCATTTTGGCCTGGGCAATGATCAGGTGCAGCCGGATATGGTCATTGGTGAAAACCAGCAGGGCATCAAGGCGGTGGCCAATGATGTGAATGCCATTGGTTACGTGTCCATTGGCACCGCCATCTACGAAGCGGATGCCGGCGCCCCCCTGCGCTTGCTGCCCCTGTCCGGTGTGCCTGCCACACTGGAAAGCGTTGATCAGGGGCGCTATCCCCTGAGTCGGGAGCTGAATCTGGTCAGCCAGGGCGAGCTGTCCGAGCCTGCCAGCCAGCTGCTGGACTTCATGACTGACCCGGACCGTGCCGCGACCTACCATGATTACTACTTCCTCCCGGTTTCACGCTGATTCGCTGCTGAGCTGGCTGCTGCGCCTCACTGGCGCGGCGGCGGTGCTGGTGCTGGGCGGCATCGTGGCCGTGCTGTTGATACAGTCCGCGCCCTTTCTGCTCGAGCACGGCAGTGCCCTGTGGCGCAACGACTGGCAGCCTGGCCAGGCCCGCTATGGCATGGCGGCCATGATTGCCGGCTCCGTGCTGGTAAGCGTGCTGGCGCTGGTGATCGCCGGCCCGCTGGCGGTGCTGTTGGCGGCCTGGCTACGCTATTTCGCGCCGCTGATTCGTCGGCCGGTATTGGCGTTGGTGGAGCTGATGGCGGGGATTCCGTCGGTGGTGTATGGGCTGTGGGGGATGCTGGTGCTGGTCCCCTGGATCAATCAGTGGGCGCCGCCGGGGGCGTCCTGGCTGGCCGCCTCGCTGGTGCTGGCACTTATGATTCTGCCGCTGGCGTTGCTGGTCACCGACACGGCGCTGGGCCAGTTGCCCGCCCGTTATCTGCAGGCGGGGCAGGCCCTGTCCCTGTCCCGGGTGGGTATGCTGCGCCGGGTGCTGTTGCCCCAGGCCGGGCCGGCCATTGTCAGTGGTCTGGTACTGCAATTTGGCCGCGCCCTGGGGGAGACCATGGCGGTGTTGATGGTGGCCGGGAATGTGGTGCAGTGGCCCACGTCCCTGTTCGACCCGGTGCGCACCCTGACCGCCAATATCGCTCTGGAAATGGCCTATGCGACCGGGGACCACCGGGTGGCCCTGTTTGTCAGCGGGTTGTTGCTGCTGCTGGTGACGGCGGTGCTGTTGATGTTGAGCTGGCGTCTGCGGGGAGAGCGGCATGAGATGGCCTGATCGCCTTGCCGGCATGATCGGCGGGCTGCTGTTGCTGGCGGTGCTGGTGCCCATGGGCCTGATGTTGTGGTCCTTGCTGGAGCAGGGTGCCGGCGTGCTTTCCATGGACTTCCTGCTGGAAGACCCGCGCCAGGCGGGCCGCGCTGGCGGCATTGCAGCGCTGCTGGTCAGCACCGGCTGGATCCTGGCAGTGTGTCTGCTGGTGGCGGTGCCGGTGGGGCTGGGCTGTGCGCTCTATCTGAGCGAGCAGGTACCCGCGGGCACCCGCCGTGCCCAGTGGCTGGGCGGGGTACTGGATATGCTGGCGGCGGTACCTTCCATCGTTTACGGGCTGTTCGGTTACCAGTTTTTCGCCATCAGCCTGGGGCTGGGTTTCTCCATTCTCAGTGGCGGTCTGGCGCTGGCGCTGATGGTCTTGCCGCTGATGATACGCAGTGCCGAGCAGGCCCTGCGTGGGGTGCCGATGTCCTACCGGCAGGCCAGTGAAGCTCTGTCGATCAGCCGCTGGGGCTGGGTCAGGCGCATTCTGGTGCCCCAGGCGGCACCGGGCATTGCGGTGGGCATTATTCTCAGCATTGGTCGGGCATTGGCGGAAACCGCCGTGCTGCTTTTCACTGCCGGTTATGTACTTCGTCAGCCGGATTCGTTGCTGGATTCCGGCCGGGCATTGAGCGTGCACATCTATGATCTGGCCATGAACGTACCCGGCGGCATGCCCCGGGCGGCGGCCACCGGCCTGGTGCTGGTGGCCATACTGGTGATACTGAATCTGCTGGTGCGGCGCTGGCTGCGCCCGGCACAAGGAGCCTGGCAATGACGTCCCCGACCCTGGAACTGCAACAGGTCTCCGTCTATTACGGCAATCAGGCTGCCATAGAGCAGGCCAGCCTGACGGTGCAGGCTGGCGAGCTGATGGCGCTGGTGGGCCCCAGTGGCTGTGGCAAGAGCAGTCTGCTGGCCAGCATCAATCGCATGACGGACAGCCTCCCCGGGTGCCGGGTCAGTGGCACCATTATGCTTGGCGGAGAGGCGCTGTCTGCCAGCCAGGATGCCACGGCCCTGCGCCGCCGGATTGGCATGGTGTTCCAGCAGCCCAATCCTTTTCCGCTCTCCATTATCGACAACCTGCGTTTTCCCCTGGCGGAGCACGGTGTGCCGCGCCGTGAGCGCGACCCCCGTGCCGAACAGGCGCTGCGGGCGGTGGGGCTGTGGGAGGAAGTCAAAGACCGGCTGTCGCAGTCGGCGTTGGGATTGTCCGGCGGGCAACAGCAGCGGCTGTGCATTGCCCGGGCGCTGGTGCTGGAACCGCAGGTGCTGCTGCTGGACGAGCCCTGCTCGGCGCTGGACCCGGTGTCCTCGAAAGTGGTGGAAGAACTGATTGTGTCGCTCAAGGGGCGTTATACCCTGTTGATGGTGACTCACAACCTGGCCCAGGCCCGACGTATTGCTGACAGCGTGACGGTCTGCTGGGTGCAGGAAGGCTGTGGCTGTGTGGTGGAATCCAGTGGCTGCCGTCAGGTGTTCGAACACCCCAGCCACCCCATCACCGCGGCCTATTGTGCCGGGGAGGCCGGCTAGCATGATGGATCGGATGACGGATATCTGGCGCTCCTGGCGGAGCTTGCCACTGTGGGTGCAGATCTGGGTGGCCGGCATACTGGTACCAGTGAATGTGCTGCCCTTTTTCCTGCTGGAGAGCGTTGTGGGACAGGCCGGGGCGCTGGCCGCCTTACTGGTACTGGTGACTAACGGGCCCCTGATGTGGGTGTATCGGGGCATGAACAAGGTCCTGTCGATCCCGCACCTGATTGCCTGGGGACCGCTGGAAATCTATCTGTTGATGCTGTTGGCGAATAGTGACTTCCGCGCTGAAGCCTCCTCCATGGAGTTGGGCCTGGCTGCACTGTTGCTGGTTATCAATGGTATCAGCCTGGTGTTCGATGTGATGGACAGTGCCAAATGGATGGCGGGGGATCGGACGACGCCTGGCGTCGCGGGTGACAATTAATCGCTCTTGCGAATATTTCACCGGGAGTAAGTCTTCTTCGCATCAGTAAGGGGCAGGCTAGCCGGACTAGTGGTCTCTTGATGCGTCCAGCTTTTTGAGAATGGCTTCTGTGCGGGCATCGTCTAACGGTGTCTCCTCGCGGGGCAGAAAGCCCAGCAATGCACGTAGCTGCCTGACATAGCGTCGGCAATGGCGGCACATAATCAGATGCAGGCGCAACGCAAAGCGCTCGCGGCGGCTGATCGGCGAGCCATCAACCAGGGCGTCCGCCTTTTCAACGAGGTGTTGGCATTTCAGCATTCGCCTGTCTCCTGGAAGTGATCCACCATTTCGAATAATCGGGCCCTGGCCCGATGAAGCAATACCCGAACATTCGATGCACTGATTTCCAGCATGTTACAGACATCGTCTGCGGGCAGGCCTTGCAGATCGCGCAGCTCCAGCACCAGACGTTGGCTGTCCGGCATGAAGTGCAGGTGTTTTTCCATGCAGCGGCGCAGTTCTTCGCGGGTCAGCAGGTTTTCAGGACTGGACAGTTCCCAGTGCTGTGGAGGGTGCTGCCAGTGGCCATCACCGTGAAAGCGATGCGCCAGAGCGTCAGGATCGTTGGTGGGATCAAACTGAATTTCCCGCCCCCGCTTCCTGAGCATCATTTTTGCCTGATTGATCACGATCCGCGTCAACCAGGTGCGCAGCAGGCTGCGCCCCTCGAATTTTGCGATCGCCCTATGCGCGGCAATCCAGGCATCCTGCACGGCTTCTTCGGCATCAGCCGGGCTGAGCAAGGTGCGTGCAGTGGCCAGCAACATGTTGTGATGGCCTTTGACGAGTTGGCCAAAGGCAACCGGGTCTCCCTGACGAAGTTTTTCGATAAAGCGGGGATCTTCCAGCTGGGTATCGGCCATTGGCAGTTCCGGTTGGCTAGCGGGGGAGGAGGTTGCTGGGGTCGTCTTCGCCGTCGTCTCCCTGGTGCAGCATGACCAGACGGCGCAGGTGCTGCATGTCGTCTACGGAGGGACGGTTGAACATGAGGCCGATTTCCAGACCCTGTTGGCGTTTCACGGTGCCGGGTAGGGTCAGGTGGATATCCGAATCCTCCAGGGTGATGGTCAGGGTGACCGGGGAGGCGTCCGGCAGGGCCAGCGGCTGATTGCTGTGAACCTGGGCACCCATGACGGACAGGTCCACCAGTTCCACCGCAAAGGTGTCCTGCTGGAAGATCAGTGTGGCTTCACCATCAAAGGCAACGCGATTGGCCCGGCGCCGTTCATTCATGTTGTTTGTCCTTGTCGATCCCCGCACCCCGGCGACGCTCCTGTTGCCGGGGTGACCCTCTCTCGTCTTACACCTCGATACGCTTGTATTTCATGCGCTTGGGCTGCAGGGCGTCGTCACCCAGTTGCTTGCGCTTGAACTCCTCGTATTCGGTATAGGAGCCTTCAAACCATTCTACCCGTGCATCCCCCTCAAAGGAGAGAATATGGGTCGCCACCCGATCCAGGAACCAGCGATCGTGCGAAATCACGATGGCACAGCCGGGGAAGGCCAGCAGGGCTTCTTCCAGGGCCCGCAGGGTTTCCACGTCCAGATCGTTGGTGGGCTCATCGAGCAGCAGCACATTGGCGCCCTGCTTGAGAAGTTTGGCAAGGTGCAGGCGATTTCGTTCCCCGCCAGACAGGTCGCCGACGCGTTTCTGTTGATCGCCACCCTTGAAGTTGAAGCGGCCCAGGTAGGCGCGGCTGGGGACCTCGTAATTACCGATCTTGAGGATATCGTTGCCGTCTGAGACTTCTTCCCAGACAGTCTTCTTGCTGTCCAGGTCCTCGCGGCTCTGGTCCACGTAGGCCATTTGTACGGTGTCGCCAGTAACGATTTCACCGCTATCCGGGGTTTCCTGGCCGGCCAGCATGCGGAACAGGGTGGTTTTACCGGCACCGTTGGGGCCGATAATGCCGACGATGGCGCCACGGGGAATCTGGAAGCTCAGATCTTCGTAGAGCAGTTTGTGGTCGAACTGCTTGCCGACACCGTGTAGCTCGAAAACCTGCTCACCGAGACGATCACCCGGTGGGATATAGAGTTCCTGGGTTTCGTTGCGTTTCTGGAATTCCTGGCTGGCCAGTTCCTCGAACGCGCTCACCCGGGCCTTGTTCTTGCTGCGCCGACCTTTGGGGTTCTGGCGTACCCATTCCAGTTCCTTCTCCACGGTCTTGCGGTGGGCCGATTCGGATTTGGCTTCCTGCTCCAGGCGCTTCTCTTTCTGTTCCAGCCAGGAGGAGTAGTTCCCTTTCCAGGGGATGCCTTCGCCGCGGTCCAGTTCCAGAATCCATTCGCAGGAATTGTCCAGGAAGTAGCGGTCGTGGGTCACCGCCACCACAGTGCCGGGAAACTCGTGAAGGAAGCGCTCCAGCCAGGCCACGGACTCCGCGTCCAGGTGGTTGGTGGGCTCATCCAGCAGCAGCATGTCCGGGGCGCTCATGATCAGGCGGCACAGGGCCACCCGGCGGCGTTCACCCCCGGACAGATGCTCGACGCTGGCATCCCAGGGTGGCAGACGCAGGGCGTCGGCGGCGATTTCCAGCTTGCGCTCCAGGTTATGGGCATCGCTGGTTTCGATGATGGCTTCCAGCTTGGCCTGCTCGGCGGCCAGCTTGTCGAAATCCGCATCTTCTTCCGCGTAGGCTGCATAGACTTCGTCCAGGCGCTGCTGGGCACTGAGGATCTCGGACAGGGCTTCTTCCACGATTTCGCGGACATTCTTGCTTGGGTCCAGTTCCGGCTCCTGGGGCAGGTAGCCGATATTGGTGCCCGGCTGCGGCCGTGCTTCACCCAGATAATCCTTGTCCACGCCGGCCATGATGCGCAGCAGGGTGGATTTACCTGAGCCGTTCAGGCCCAACACGCCGATTTTGGCGCCGGGGAAGAACGACAGGGAGATGTCTTTGAGGATGTGCTTTTTCGGCGGGACAACCTTGCCCACCTTGTCCATGGTGAAGATGTACTGGCTCATAAACTCCGACCGCAGTGTCATTGAGTGTACGGGGCCCTGTGGGTCCCGTCGGAATGGCGCCTAAGCTAACGGAAAGCGGCGCCGAGTGAAAGGCTGCGGGCCCCGGAACATCAGGAGGTGGGTAGCTTCTGGCCCCCTACTGAGGGGAGTTGCCAATGCCGCTGCCGAGAAGGATCCGGATGATGTCCTGCTGCTTGTTGACGCCGAGTTTGTGGAAGATACCTTTTAGCTGGGTCCGGACGGTGGCCAGACTGACGCCTTTCTGATTGCTGATTTCCTTGAGATCCAGACCGTTGGTGAGCGCAATGGCAATGCCTGCTTCTTTGCGGGTCAGGCCAAAGGCCAGGGTTAGTTGTTCCTCGGAGGCATTAAAGGAAGCGCCGGGGTCAGACAGGTAAAGCACCACCAGCCCGGGTTCTGCCGGGCCAAACTGCGAATGCGGAGTCTCGTGACAGGGCACACCAATCAGGGTAAGGGGGTGGTTGCGTTCCGGATGGCGCAAACCAACCGCCTGATCTTGCGGCCAGGGGGAGGGCTCGGGTGTCTCGCGCAGGCGAAGCAGCATTTCCTGGAGCTTCAGCTCGTCTTCCGGGTAATAGGCCTTGAAACCCTGTTGTGTTTGCACCAGAGCAGGATGGGTTTCCAGCAGCAGGGTAGCCAGGTCATTGCAGTAGCGGATGCGGTTGTCCTGGTCGATGATGACCGTGCCCAGCATGACTTTGGACAGGGCGTACTGGAGTGTTTGTGCCCGGCTTTCCTGAAGGTGCAGCTGTCGCTGGATCAGCAAGGCCCGCTGAAAATGGGGAGCCAGCTGATCCAGCAGCTGCAGTTCCCGCTCTGTGAAGGGTTCTGCCTTGAAGGAGCGGTGAACGCCTATACCTACATGCCAGTGATCATCGTTGAAGAAGCTGATGGCGGCCACGTAGCCCAGATCGTTGGGTTTGGCGATCAGCCGGTAGTAGAGCGGGTGGGCCAGGCGGGCCTCATCATGTCGGGAGACCAGGCCGGCTTTGCCAATGGGGCGAAGACTCTGGATCTTATAGATAGGATCATATTTGGCCATGCCCAGCCGATAGGATAGCTCGGCAGCTTTGGGTAACCCGTAACTGGCCATCATGTAACGGGTATTCTGGTGGTAGTCCTCCACGTGGATGCCGCCGGACTTGGCATTCAAGCGCCGGCACAGCTCGGTAATGACCTCCTTCCAGTGCTCGGGGTGGTGGCAGGCTTCATAAATATCACCGATAAACTCAAGAATCTCTTCTGCGGTACCCTCTGCCGCATTCCCTCTGGCTCGTTCCATGGCGCTCCCCGCAGCACTATTTTCAGCATTATCAGTGGTGCAATGGGCACCCGACACTCACCTGATGCTGCTTTCCCTTAGAATTATTGTGGGTATTTCACTTGGCCATCAGTGTAGGCAGGCTGCCCCGCTGTTGGCAATAAATGTGATACAGGTCTCAACAATGGAGTGATGAACGGGCCGAAATAATGAAGGCCTGTCATGGAGAAATGAAAGGCCTTCATGTGCCAAGACGCTGGCTTTTGGGTAGAATACGCGCCCCAACCCATCTCTTTGCATGCTGACAGGTAGCCCATGTTCCCGAAATCCATGTCCATCGCCGAGTTCGACCCGGAAATCCAGGCGGCCATCGAGGCCGAGGAAGTTCGCCAGGAAGAACATATCGAGCTGATTGCCTCTGAAAACTACGCGTCTCCACGGGTCATGGAAGCCCAGGGGTCCGTGCTGACCAACAAATACGCGGAAGGCTACCCGGGCAAGCGCTATTACGGCGGTTGCGAGAATGTGGACGTAGTCGAGCAGTTGGCCATCGACCGGGCCTGCGAACTGTTTGGTGCCGATTGGGCCAACGTGCAGCCGCATTCCGGTTCCCAGGCCAACGGCGCGGTCTACATGGCCATGCTGCAGCCGGGCGACACCGTACTGGGCATGAGCCTGGACGCCGGTGGCCACCTGACCCACGGTGCCAAGCCGAACTTCTCCGGCAAGACCTACAACGCGGTGCAGTATGGCCTGGATAACGACACTGGTCTGATCGACTACGACCAGGTGGAAGCTCTGGCCCGTGAGCACAAGCCGAAGATGATCGTGGCCGGCTTCTCCGCCTACTCTCAGGTCGTGGACTGGCAGCGTTTCCGGGATATCGCCGACGAAGTGGGCGCCATCCTGCTGGTGGACATGGCCCACGTGGCCGGTCTGGTTGCTGCGGGCGTGTACCCGAGCCCGGTGGGCATCGCTGACATCACCACCACCACCACCCACAAGACCCTGGGTGGTCCCCGTGGCGGCCTGATCATGGGCAAGGCCAACGAAGAAATTCAGAAGAAGATCAACTCTGCAGTGTTCCCTGGTGGTCAGGGTGGTCCGCTGGAGCACGTGATTGCCGCCAAGGCGATCTGCTTCAAGGAGGCCATGCAGGCTGATTTCAAGGGCTACCAGCAGCAGGTAGTGAAGAACGCCCAGGCCATGGCCAGTGTGTTCATCGAGCGTGGCTTTGATGTGGTTTCCAACGGAACCGAGAACCACCTGTTCCTGCTCAGCCTGATCAAGCAGGACATCACCGGTAAAGATGCTGACGCAGCCCTGGGCCGCGCCAACATCACCGTGAACAAGAACGCTGTCCCTAACGATCCGCGTTCCCCGTTCGTCACCTCCGGCCTGCGCATCGGCTCCCCGTCCATCACCCGTCGCGGCTTCAATGAAGACGACGCCAAACAGCTGGCCGGCTGGATTTGCGACATTCTCGATAACATGGGCGATGAGTCCGTGATCGAGACCGTGAAGGGCAAGGTGAAGGAAATTTGTGCACGGTTGCCGGTGTATGAGCGGTAATTGATAATTGAGAATGGATAATTGATAACTGGAGGCCACGGATGGCTGAAGGTAGTGTGGCGCGGGAGAAATCCCGCGCTTTTGCTTTGCGGGTGGTGAAAGTGTGTCAGTACTTGCAAGAGCAAAAGCGGGAATATGTGCTAAGCAAGCAACTTTTGCGCAGCGGAACAGCTATAGGTGCATTAGTACGGGAAGCTGAGCAGGCCGAGAGCCGGGCAGACTTTATTCATAAGCTGTCCATCGCGCTCAAGGAGGCCAGTGAAACCGAGTACTGGCTTGATTTGCTCACTCAATCAGGTTATTTCGAGAGACATGCGGGAGGTTCAGTGCTCAAGGATGTTGATGAGTTATTGAAACTGCTTACCTCGATTATCAAAACCACCAAGAGTCGGAGATAGCGGGTTTTCGTTATCAATTATTAATTATCAATTGGGGTTTCCATGTATTGCCCGTTTTGTTCGGCCCAGGACACCAAAGTGATCGATTCGCGTCTGGTCGCGGATGGCGGGCAGGTGCGTCGTCGGCGTGAGTGTCTTAGCTGCAACGAACGCTTTACCACCTTTGAAACGGCGGAGCTGGTGATGCCGCGATTGGTGAAGTCCGACGGCACTCGTCAGCCATTCGATGAAGCCAAGTTGCGTGCCGGCATGTTGCGGGCGCTGGAGAAGCGGCCGGTGAGCATGGAGGATCTGGAGGCGGCGATCAGTCGTGTCTGTCACCGCTTGCGGGCCACCGGGGAGCGTGAGCTGCCGGCCCGGGAGCTGGGCGAGTTCGTGATGGAAGAGTTGCAGCAACTGGACGATGTGGCCTATGTGCGTTTTGCGTCCGTGTATCGCAGCTTTCAGGATATTTCCGAGTTTTCCGCAGAGGTGGATCGACTGCGCGGGAGAAGTGACAAGAAAGAGGATTAGGCTGGGAGCCTCTAAACGCCTGTTCTTGTTGTGGGAGGCGATGCTTGATCGCTTCCCACTGAAAATCCAGAAGCGTTGAGATTTTTTCAAAGGCGCCCTGAAACATAAAGCCACCGGTCACAGCCTTGTGACGGGTGGCTTTTTCGTTGTGCTGCAAGAAGGCTCCTTAGCTGTGCAGCCATTGGGCAAGCAGCAGATACAGCGGGATGCCTGCCAGCACATTGAACGGAAAGGTAATGCCCAGTGATGCAGCCATGGAGAGGGTGGCGTTCGCCTGAGGCAGGGCGACGCGCATGGCTGCGGGCACTGCAATGTAAGACGCGCTGGCTCCCAGAACCGCAAGCAGGGTGATGCCGCCTACTGACAGGCCCAGCCCGTAGCCCAGCAGGGCACCCAGTCCGCCTGCCAGTAGCGGCATGAAGATACCGAAGGCGGTCAGAAACGGGCCGTCCTGCTTGAGCGCGCCCAGTTGCTCCGTGGTAATCAGCCCCATCTTCAGCAGAAACAATGCCAAAGCGCCCTGGAACAGGTCCATGAAGAAGGGGGAAATCTTGCTCAGACTGTCGCCGGCGAAGGCACCGATCAGCAGGCCGCCAACCATCAACACGATCCCCGGGCTGAGCAGGGTTTCGTGGGCCAGTTGGCGGTTGGCCAGGCCGACGGATAGCCCCTTTGCCAGTACCAGGCCGACAATGATGGCGGGAATTTCCAGCAGCACTACAAACAGAGGAAAATAGGGCTCGTAGGCCACGCCTGCGGCATCCAGCACCGCTACGGCGACTGCATAGGTGGCCACACTGACGCTGCCGTAATGGGCGGCGATGGCGGCCGCGTTGATCCGGTTCAGGCCGCCTACATAGCGCAGCAGCGGGAAGGCCAGTAGCGGCAGAACCACGCCGAAACCCACCACCAGTAACGATTCCCGGACAATCCGCAGGCTGGCATGTTCCGCCAGGGCGGCGCCGCCCTTCAATCCGATGGCCAGCAGCAGGAACAGGGTCAGGCTTTGATACAGGCCGCCGGGGAAGGGAAGGCGGACTTTCAATACGCCAGCGGCCAGTCCCAGCACGAAGAAAAGTACTACCGCATCAAGCTGCATAGCTGTCCCCGCCTCGCTGGGCGTCAGTGATGGCGGCCGGGTTGCGTCCTGCCAACCAGGCCAGCGGCAGTAAGGCGATGCCGATTACTCCCAGCGGAATGCCGGCGTGCCCGTTGGCAGTGAGGGCCATTGCCAGGCCAAGGTTGATCAGGGCAACGAGGAGAATAAAGAGACGCTGTCGGGTGTGTTGTGGCATGAGACCTCCTGGAGTCAAAACGGAGGCTATTATCCGAGAGAGAAAGATTAGATAAAAATAGATACTATCTAGTTTTAATATAGATAAAGGTCTATTTATGAGTCGGTTGCATGCCCGCGTGGGCACTCTCAGGCAATTGGAAATTCTGCTGGCGGTGCATGAGGCGGGCACCGTGACCGGGGCCGCGGAAGTGCTGCACCTGACCCAGCCCACGGTATCCATGCAGCTGCGTAAACTGGTGGAGGCCATGGGCATGCCCCTGTACGAGCAGCAGGGCCGCAAATTGCGCTTCACCGATGCGGGGTTGGCGGCGGTGGCCAGTGCGCGCCGGGTGCTGGAGGAGTTCGAACACCTGGATATGACCCTGGCGGATTTGCGCGGGCTCAAGGCTGGCACCCTGCGTCTGGCGGTGGTCAGCACCGCCAAGTATTTCGTGCCCCATTTGCTGGGGCCCTTCTGTGCCAGGTATCCCGGCGTGGAAGTGTCTTTTCATGTGGGTAACCGTGAGCAGATCATTGAGCGGCTGGAGCAGGGGCTGGATGATTTCTGCGTCTTCAGTCATGTTCCCGGTGGTCGCCCGTTGATCTCCAGTGCCTTTCTGGATAACCCGCTGGTGGCCATTGCCGCTGAGCACCATCCGCTGACCCGTCGCTCCCATCTGACCCTGGATGACATTGCCAAGGAGCCTTTTCTGATGCGCGAGCCCGGCTCCGGCACTCGTCATGCCATCGAGCACTATCTGCAGCAGCAGGGCAAACAGTTGAACGTGAAGATGACGGTGGAAAGCAACGAGGCCATTCGCCATTCGGTGATGGCCGGGCTGGGTATCTCGATCCTGTCGGCCCATACCCTCAATCTGGGCGGTTGGGTGGGGCTGGCACCCTTGAAGGTGGTTGGTCTCCCCATCGTTACCCAGTGGTACCTGGTGCGGCCTTCCGGGAAAAGGCTCTCCATCGTGGCGCAGGCATTCCAGCAGTTCATGGCCAGTGAGGGCAGAGCGGTGCTGGCGGATTTTGTCGAGGATGCGGATCGCTTTGTTGCGGCACCGGACTCTCGCATCCAGTAGAATGCCCGCCATGTTTACGCGTTTGGATACTCAATACATGGCCCGCGCCCTGCAACTGGCGGAGCAGGGACTGTACACCACCGACCCCAACCCCCGGGTAGGGTGTGTGCTGGTGCGCGATGGCGAGATTGTTGGCGAGGGCTTTCATGCCCGTGCCGGTGAGCCTCATGCAGAACGTCATGCCCTGGCCGCAGCGGGCGAGCGGGCGCGTGGTGCCACCGCCTACGTGACGCTGGAGCCCTGTTCCCACACCGGTCGTACCGGGCCCTGCGCGGATGCGCTGGTGGCCGCCGGAGTGTCCAGGGTGATCGCCGCCATGGAAGACCCGAATCCCCTGGTGGCGGGCAATGGCATGCAAACGCTGGCGGCGGCGGGAATCGAAACCGCGTCCGGCTTGCTGGAAGCCGACGCGCGGGCCCTGAATCCCGGCTTTATCTCGCGCATGAGCCGCCAGCGGCCCTATATCCGCGTAAAGATAGCTGCCAGCGTGGATGGCCGCACAGCCATGGCCAGTGGCGAGTCCCAGTGGATTACCGGCCCGGCAGCCCGTGAAGATGTGCAGCGGTTGCGCGCCCGTAGCTCCGCAGTGATTACCGGCGTGGGGACGGTGTTGGCGGATCGTCCCTCTTATACCGTGCGTCCGGACCAGTGGAAGCGTGCGGATTATCATCGCCAGGCAGATAGCCAGTGGGTGCGCCAGCCCCTGCGGGTGATCCTCGACCGTACCCTGCAAACACCGCCGGATGTGCCGGTGGTCAGCGCCCCCGGACATTGTCTGCTGGTGGCCGGCGAGCAGCATCCGGGGCGCCAGAATGCCCTGGAATCCGCCGGTGCCGAGGTGATGCTTTTGCCCGCCTCCGGGTCCGGGATCGACCTGCAACAGTTACTGATCGAACTGAACCGGCGCGAATGCAACGAAGTACTGGTAGAATGTGGGGCCACGCTGGCCGGGGCCTTTGTTCGCGAGGGGTTGTTCGACGAGCTGATCGTCTATATGGCGCCGGCCCTGCTGGGCTCATCGGCGCGCCCGCTACTAGGTTTGCCGCAACTGGCCAGCATGAGCGAGAAGGTGTCGCTGAAGTGGCAGGACGTGCGGCGGATCGGTGATGACCTGCGGCTGACGCTGACGCCAGTCTGATGGAATTTCGCCGTAGGAGCGGCGCTTGAGCCGCGAAGCGCTTCGGTAAGGTTTCTGCAGTCGGTTTCGCGGCTCAAGCGCCGCTCCTACAGCCTGAAATAACGAGGTTTTTCCATGTTTACCGGCATTATTGAAGCCATGGGCAAGGTTGCGGCCATGACCCCGAAGGGGGGCGACGTGACCCTGCTGATCAAGAGCGACGCGCTGGATTTCTCCGATGTGCAGCTGGGTGATTCCATTGCCGTTAACGGCGTCTGCCTGACCGCCACGGCCTTGCCCGGTGGCGCCTTCGAGGCGGATGTGTCCGGGGAAACCCTGTCGCTGACGTCCCTCAAGCAGATTGCCGTAGGCAGCAAGGTAAACCTGGAAAAGGCCCTGACACCGACCACCCGGCTGGGCGGTCACCTGGTCAGCGGTCACGTGGATGGTCTGGGCAAGGTCGTGCAGATGAAGCAGGATGCCCGCTCGGTACGCATCGATATCGAAGCCCCGGTGGAGCTGGCCCGCTACATTGCCCACAAGGGCTCGATCACAGTGGATGGCATCAGCTTGACGGTGAACAGTGTAGACGGTGCGGTATTTTCCCTGAACATCATCCCCCATACCCAGGACGTGACCACCATCGGCCAGTGGCAGGTGGGGACGCCAGTGAACCTGGAAGTTGATATAATCGCCCGCTATCTGGAGCGCCTGTTGCTGGGCAACAAGGCCGCCGAGCCCAATGCGGAAGGCATCTCCATGGCGTTTCTGGCCGAAAACGGGTTTTTGAAGGGCGGCTGAAGCCGCCAGTAACGAGCCGCAAGCGACAGGCTTCAATGCGATAAAAGCGAGTTGCCATCAATTGCAGGCTTGGAGTGCGCGAACATCGCGTACCGGAAAGACAGGGTTCGCACTGGTTTTCCTTGTAGCTTGCGGCTTGTAGCTTGCAGCTCATCACCGGTGAAAAATGCAGAGGAAGTGCAGTTTGCTTCCACGCTAAATAGGTCGAGTACCACTATGCAGCTCAACAGTATTGAAGAACTGATCGAAGACATCCGCCAGGGCAAGATGGTCGTCCTGATGGATGATGAAGACCGGGAAAACGAGGGTGACCTGGTGATGGCCGCCGAGCATGTGACTGCCGAAGCCATCAACTTTATGGCCAAGTACGGCCGTGGCCTGATCTGTATGCCCATGTCCCGGGAGCGCTGCGAGCTGCTGGAGCTGCCGTTGATGGTGCAGAGCAACGGCAGTGGTTTCGGTACCAAGTTCACCGTGTCCATCGAGGCCCGTGAAGGGGTGACCACCGGTATTTCCGCCGCGGATCGCGCCCGCACCGTGCAGGCCGCCGTGGCACGCAATGCCCGCGCCTATGACATTGTTCAGCCTGGCCACATCTTCCCGTTGATGGCCGAGCCCGGTGGCGTGCTGCGTCGCGCCGGTCATACCGAGGCGTCCTGTGACCTGGCCATGCTGGCCGGTTGCGAGCCTGCCGGGGTGATCTGCGAGGTGATGAACGAAGACGGCTCCATGGCTCGCCGGGAAGATCTGGAAGTGTTCGCCAAGGAACATGACCTGAAAATCGGCACCATTGCGGATCTGATTCAGTACCGCGCCCTGAACGAGAAGACCATTGAGCAGGTATCCGATAATGCCCTGGATACCTGGTATGGCGACTTTCGTCTGGTGGCTTTCCGCGACACCGTGGACGGGCTCACCCATGTGGCACTGGTGAAAGGCGAGATCAGCGAAGACAGGGAAGTGACGGTTCGGGTGCACCAGGTGGACCCGTTGCGGGATCTGATGAGCGCCAAGATGAATGGTCGCACCGGCTGGAACATGCATCGGGTGCTGGAAGCCGTTTCCGAGGCCGATGCCGGTGTGGTGATTATTCTCGGCCAGGATTATGAATCCCAGGACACCGTGGAGCGCCTGGAGAGTTTCTTTGGCGGCACCGCCGCCAAGCCCAAGGGTGAATCCCGTGCCTACCGGAATATTGGCACCGGCTCCCAGATCCTCAAGGCCCTGGGCGTGCGCAAGATGCGCCTGCTCAGCTCGCCGATGAAGTTCAACGCGCTCAGTGGCTTCGATCTGGAAATCACCGAGTACGTGGAAGCGGATAGTTGAGACAAGTCGGACGTCTGAGGTCGGACGTCCGACGACAAGTTCAAGAGCGTCAGGCGTCAGACTTCCGACGTCCGGCCCCAAGTTAAATACTGCGTCGGTAGCCGTGAGCCACCGGCACTGACAGGAAGGCAAGCATGCAAAACATCAAGACCCTTGAAGGCACCCTGAACAACGTTGGCGGTCGATATGGCATCGTCGTGGCTCGCTTCAACAGTTTTGTGGTGGAAGCCCTGCTGGAGGGCGCAGTGGATGCGCTGGTCCGTCACGGCGTCAGCCCCGATGACATCGAGATCATCCGTGTCCCCGGAGCCTGGGAAATGCCGGTGGCAGTGAAGAAGATCATCGAAAAGCGTGACTACGACGCCGTGATCACCCTGGGTGCGGTGATTCGCGGTGGCACCGCCCACTTCGAATATGTGGCCGGCGAAGCCGCCAAAGGCATTGCTGCCGTGCAGAACGCCACCGGCGTGCCGGTAGTCTTCGGCGTACTGACCGTGGATACCATCGAGCAGGCCATCGAACGTTCCGGCACCAAGGCCGGCAACAAGGGTGCCGAAGCGGCCATGAGCGCGCTGGAAATGGTCTCCCTGTTTAAGGCACTGTAATTATTCGGGACGCGGCGCGGGGCGCAGGCGTCCCGCACCACTTCCTGACGTTGAGGCAGCATGAACAATCCTTCCACACCCAGTGCCCGCCGCAAGGCGCGCCGATTCACCATGCAGGCCCTGTATCAATGGCAGCTGGCCGGTGCCGCGGTGAGCGACATCGAAGCCCAGTTCCTGGCTAACCAGGATTTTGCCAAGGCAGATCGCGAGTACTTCCATGACCTGCTGCACGGGGTGCCGGCCCAGGTGAAAGAGCTCGACGAGCTGCTCACGCCCTATCTGGATCGCCGGGTAGAGGAGCTGTCCCAGATCGAGAAAGCGATCCTGCGACTCGGCGCCTACGAGCTGAAAGAGCGCCTTGATGTGCCCTATCGGGTGGTGATCAACGAAGGTATCGAACTGGCCAAGGTGTTCGGTGCCGACGATTCCTTCAAGTACGTCAACGGCGTACTCGACAAGCTGGCGCGCAAGCTGCGCTACCAGGAAGCGTCAGAACGTCCTTTCCGCGACTGAGCGGGTGCGTGCAGGGTCCCCTGCGCGCTATGCTTCTTCCATGACAGACACCCCAAAGCAGCAGAGCCTGGATGAGTTTTCCCTGATCCGGCGCTACTTTCATCGCCATGGTCACCACGGCCCGGATGCCGGCGTGGTGCTCGGCCCCGGTGATGATGCAGCCATCCTGGCTCCCCCTGCCGGTCAGCAACTGGTTATGACCCAGGACACCAGTCTGGGGGGGCGCCATTTCCCCGACGACATGGATGCCGCCGATGTGGGTTACCGCTGCCTGGCGGTGAATCTGTCCGACCTGGCGGCCATGGGTGCCGATCCCCTCTGGTTTCTGCTTTCGCTGACTCTGCCTGATGTGGATGAAACCTGGCTGTCCGGCTTCGCTGATGGCTTGTTTGCGCTGGCGGATCAGGCAGGGATCTCCCTGGTGGGCGGCGATGTGACCCGGGGCCCGTTGTCCGTTTCCATCCAGGCCACCGGGGCAGTGCCGCCGGGTCAGGCCCTGCGTCGTGATGGCGCGCGGGTCGGCGATCGCATCTGTGTGGGGGGTGTCACCGGCGCAGGCTTGCTGGGTTTGCAGCAATGGCAACAGGGGATGCGCAGCGGTGCCGCCATCGATCACTTCCGTCGTCCGTCTCCGCAACTCAGTCTGGGGCAGGCGCTGCGGGGCCGGGCCACGGCATGCATTGATATCTCCGACGGGGTGTTGGCGGACCTGGGCCATATCCTGGCCGCATCCGGTAATCTCGGTGCCTGTTTGCAGAAAGATGCCCTGCCGCGGGCCACTGTTGTGCTGGCCGGTTGCAGTGAGGAAGAGCAGCTCCGTCTGCAATTACAGGGCGGCGATGATTACCTGCTGCTTTTCACTCTGCCGGCGCAGGAAAAGCTGCCGCCGGGCTGCTATTGTCTGGGTGCGGTAGAGCAGCAGGAGGGCCTGCGACTGGCAGCCCCGGATGGAACAATAACCACGTTGCAAGCCAGCGGCTGGCAGCACTTTTGATAACGCAGGGTGGGTGTAGGGTGCAGTTCGCCTTCGGCTCAGTGCACCCTACGTCATAATGAAAGAGAAATGTCGATGGAACTGAAACGCCCGAAGATGACAAACCCGGTCCACTTTCTTGCTTTCGGCTTTGGCTCCGGGTTGGCGCCCATTGCGCCGGGCACTTTCGGTACGGTGGCGGCCATGCCCATCTGGTGGCTGTGTGCCCAGCTGCCACTGTGGGGCTATTTGCTGGTGACGGCGTTAATCATCGCGGTGGGGCCGTATTTGTGTGGAAAAACCTCCCATGACATGCATGTGCATGATCACCCCGGCATTGTCTGGGACGAAATTGCCGGCCTGCTGATAACGATGATTGCGGTGCCGGTGACCTGGTGGGGGGCACTGGCCGGTTTTGTGGCTTTTCGTGTTTTCGACATCATCAAGCCCTGGCCCATCGGTTGGCTGGACCGCCGCGTGGAAGGGGGGCTGGGGATCATGGTGGACGATCTGTTGGCCGGGGTGTACGCGGCGGCGGTGGTGCAGTTGCTGATTGTGTTTCTGCCACAGTGGTTTACCTGAGCCATCGCAGAAAACGCCGTTGCTGGAGTGCGCTGCTTGATTGATATGTTCCTTATTGCACTAACCATTGTTGCCCTAATATCGTTTTGTCACTACCGCTGGCACGAAAAGGATAGCGCCAGGCGGGGTTAGCTCTTAGCCTGAACGCATAATAACTGACCAACCGCAGGCAGGGATTTGCCATGTCGGATACCGATCCCCGTTCCAGGCGGGTGGTGGTGCCGGGGGTGCGCTGGTTACGCTTTCCCCGGCGCCTGGAAACGGAATACCGTGAATATCAGTGCCGGGAAGCCGTAGAGGGTTTCCGGGTCAACGCCTTTTATATTCTTCTGCTTTATGTCCTGCTGATCACCGGTATCTATGCGCTGGCACCGGAAGCGGTGCGCGGCCGCTGGCTGGCAACTTATATCTGGGTGGGAGTCATCGTGCTGGTGGCCGGTGGTCTGGCCCAAGTGTCGGCCCTGAATCGTTACTTTCCCTGGTATGCGGGGCTGGGCAGTTTTCTGGCCGTGGCTGTGTCCATGGCGATTCCTGGTTTTATCGATGGGCCGGTGGCGGTCCAGCTGGCCCATGTGTCGGTGATCTATGCGCTGGTGATTGTCTACGCCATGGTTGGCCTGCGCTTCCCGGTGGCGGTGGCGGCCTGCTGGGGTGGGGGGCTGCTGGGGTGGTGGCTGTCGGAGCGCTTCGGCCATGGGGTTGACTGGCAGATGGCCCATCGTACCTATACCGGGGTGAGCCTGTTGGGGATGTTTCTTTGCTACACCACCGAGGTACGAGATCGCCTGCTGTTTTTCAACCAGCGGCAACTGCTGCGTCAGCAGCAGCGCACTCAGGCCCTGGCGGAGCGGCTGCATCGCCTGAGTCGGGAAGACAGCCTCACCGGGTTGGCGAACCGGCGCTCTTTTGACGAAGCCCTGGATCGTGAGTGGCGGCGCTGCCAGCGTGATCAGCAGCCACTGACCATCATGTTGGTAGATGTGGACTGTTTCAAAGCCTACAACGACCACTATGGGCACCTGCAGGGTGACCGCTGTTTGCAGCAGCTATCCGGTGAGCTGCGACGCTACGGGAGACGGGGCGGTGACGTAGTGGCGCGCTTTGGCGGTGAGGAATTCGTCATGCTGTATCCGGGTATCGGTGAAACTGAGGCGCAACAGCTGGCCTCCCGGGTATGCCGTTCCATCCGTGCGTTGGCAATCCCCCATTGCTGCAATCCCGACTCCGGCGAGGTCACCGTCAGCCTGGGCGTCGCCGTACTGACTCCGGGGCCCAAGCAGACTGCGATGGCTTTACTGGATGCCGCGGACCGGGCTCTGTACCAGGCCAAGCAAAGCGGGCGGGACACCTGGCGTCTTTACGAGCCGCCACCCAGAGTGCGATTGGTCAAGGATGACAAGGGCTTGTAGGGCTTGCCGGGGTGGCTCGGGTTTGTAGGTAGGGCGCACTGAGCCTAAGCGAACTGCACCAATTCGGCGCCGGAGCGGTGCAGTTCGCTTAGGCTCAGTGCACCCTACAAGATCTCAAGCCCGGCTTTCATCACAGAGGGCACAGAGTGCTCAGAGAAAATTCCGAAAAGGTTTTCCTCGGTGAACTCTGTGCCCTCTGTGGTGAAAAAAGATTTTGCTGTCGGCCTCAGCGAGCTTCGCGCAGCCGTTGCTGCTCGCTCAGGCGGGCGCGGATTTGTGTCTCGATCCCCTGGGCATCCAGTCCTGCCTCGCTCAGCAGTACATCCCGTTTGCCGTGGTGGATGAAGTGGTCCGGCAGGGCCAGGTTGAGCACATCCACCAGCAGCCCCTCTTCGTGAAGCAGTTCGTTCACCGCCGAACCCGCACCACCCATTCTCTGATGGTCTTCCACGGTGACCAGGAGAGTGTGGCTGGCGACAGCCTTGAGGATGGCATCACGATCCAGAGGTTTCACCCAACGCATGTCCAGCACGGTGGCATTGAGCGCCTTGCCGGCTTCCAGTGCCGCCGGGGTGAGGGCGCCGAAGGCCAGGATCGCAACCTGCTGACCGTCACGCAGGGTCCGCGCCTGGCCGATGGGCACGGCTTCCATGGTTTTTTCAATCGCTACGCCGGGCCCGGTGCCGCGCGGGTAGCGCACCGCTGCCGGACCTTCGTGCAGGTAGGCGCTGTAGAGTAGCTGTCGGCACTCGTTCTCGTCGGAAGGCGCGGCAATGATCATGTTGGGTACGGTGCGCAGGTAGGCCAGGTCAAATACGCCGCCATGGGTGGCGCCGTCTTCACCGACCAGACCGGCCCGGTCCAGGCCGAAGGTGACATCCAGATCCTGCAGGGCCACGTCGTGGATCAGCTGGTCGTAGCCGCGCTGCAGGAAGGTGGAGTAGATCGCCACCACCGGTTTCTGGTTTTCGCAGGCCAGGCCGCCGGCCAGCGTTACCGCGTGTTGTTCGCAGATCGCCACGTCATGAAAGCGGTCCGGGAAGCGCTGGCTGAATTCCACCATGCCGGAGCCTTCGCACATGGCCGGGGTAATGCCCACCAGGCGCTTGTCCTGCTCCGCCATGTCACACAGCCATTGGCCAAAGATGTCCTGGTACTTGGGTTTCTTGGGCTGGCTGGGGACGGCCACCTGAACCTTGGGTTTGGGTTCGATCTTGTTGATGGCGTGGTAGCCCACCGGGTCCGCTTCGGCGGGGGCGAAGCCCTTGCCCTTGGTGGTGTAGATATGCAGTAACTGTGGCCCTTCCAGGGCGCGCATGTTGCCCAGGGTGCGCACCAGTTCGTCCACATTGTGGCCGTCGATGGGGCCGATGTAGTTGAAGCCGATGGCTTCAAACAACATGTCCGGGCTCACCATGTTCTTCATGCTTTCTTCCGTGCGGCGGATAAAATCCCAGGCCGCCGGCATGGTGGAGAGCACCTTCTTGCCCCCTTCGCGCAGGGCGATATAGCTCTTGCTGGCCCAGATGCGGGCAAAGTAGTTGGACAGGCCGCCCACATTGTGGGAAATCGACATGTTGTTGTCGTTGAGGATCACCAGCAGATTGGAGCGGGTGTGTGCCGCGTGGCTCATGGCTTCGAAAGCCTGGCCGGCAGTCATGGCGCCGTCGCCGATGATAGCCACAGCACGGCGGTCGCTGCCCGCCATTTCCGCGCCCAACGCCATGCCAAGGGCTGCGCTGATGGAGGTGGAAGAGTGGCCCACACCGAAGGTGTCGTATTCGGATTCACTGCGCTTGGGGAAACCTGACAGGCCGTCCTGCTGACGGATACTGGTGATGCCCTCGCGGCGGCCAGTGAGAATCTTGTGCGGGTAACACTGGTGGCCCACATCCCACACCAGCCGGTCATCCGGGGTGTTGTACAGATAATGGAGGGCCACGGTCAGTTCCACCACGCCCAGGCCGGCACCGAAGTGGCCGCCGCATTGGCCCACTGCGTAGAGCAGATATTCACGCAGTTCGTCCACCACCTGCTCCAGCCGGGAGGCTGGCAGCCGTCGTAACTCGGCGGGGCTGGTCAGCGTGTCCAGCAGCGGAGTGGCCGGGCGGGTCAGCGGGATTTGCGTAAATGTCTTGGGCATAGAGGTATGCAGCCTGAAATGCACGGCGAAATTGAGTGCCTAGTATACCTTCACCGGGCGTCAGGCGTCAGTGATCGCGGGAGATGATGTATTGTGCTAATTGTTGCAATGGTTGGGCGCGTTCTCCATACCCGGCCAGGGCCTGCTGAGCTTTCTCACACAACTCCTGGGCCCGCTGCTGGCTCTGTTCCAGGCCGAGCAGGGACGGAAAAGTGCTTTTCTGCAGTTTCTGGTCAGAGCCGGAGGGCTTGCCCAACTGTTCGGTGCCGGCGGTGATATCGAGAATGTCGTCCTGGATCTGGAAGGCCAGACCGACGGCATCGCCGAACCGGTTCAAATCATCGAGTAGCACGGCATCATCCACTTCGGCGGCGAAGTAGCCCAGTTGCAGGCTGGCGGTGATCAGTCGACCGGTCTTCAGATAATGCATTTCTTCCAGTGCTGCCACGGTCTGCTGCTGGCCCTGGGCGAGCATGTCCTGCATCTGGCCGGCGGCCATGCCGTCCACGCCGGCGGCCTGACACAGGTGGCGAATCATGGCGATGCGGGTTTCTGCGTGATAATGACCGCTGTTGGCGAGCAATTCGAAAGCACGGGTATGCAGGGTGTCACCGGCCAGGATGGCGGTGGCCTCATCGAACGCCTTGTGGCAGGTGGGTTGGCCCCGGCGCAGGTCGTCGTCATCCATGGCCGGCAGGTCGTCGTGGACCAGCGAGTAGGCATGAATCAGCTCCACGGCGGCGGCGGGCACATCGGCCTGGCCCGGCTCGGCGCCGGCCAGCTGGGCGGCGCCATAGACCAGCAGGGGGCGGATACGCTTGCCGCCGCTAAGGGCCGCATAGCGCATGGCCTGGCTCAGTCGTGGAGCGGCACTGGCGGCAGGGACAAAGGTGTCCAGCGCCTGTTCCAATCGGGCCCGGCTGGTCTCGCCGAGCTGGTCCAGGGCGGGGAAGTTACTGGCCATTATCTTCACCGGCAAAAGGAGCCGGCTCGGCGTCAGTGTTCTGCTCCAGCAGAATACGTACCTTCTGCTCCGCCTGCTGCAGGGCCTGCTGGCACTCCCGGGACAGGCGAACCCCCTCTTCAAAGGCTTTCAGGGATTCTTCCAGGGTCAGGTCACCGGATTCCATCCGTTCCACCAGGGATTCCAGATTGTCCAGTGAGGTTTCCAGCGCGGGGGCTGCCTGCTTTGCCATGGGTATCTCCTAGCCTGAGTATGTCACCAAAACGCGCTGAGCTATTCACAGGTGCGATGATAGCAGTCAGAAAGGCAATTTGGGCGTTCTGGGTCAGTGCATCCGGCGGGAACAGTAATGCACAGGCGGTGGTGAATCAATTGCTATCTGCCCGCCTGCGGGGCCTTGAGGCACCATTGTTCGATTTTTTTGATGGGTTGCAAGTGGCTGATAATGAAGGGGTAAACCCGGGCTTTCAGAAGCGGGGGAGAATTGATTCCAAATGGTTCTAAACAGGGGGTTCCGGTGCCGATGGCGGCCTGCTTATAGTGAAAGACCCGCCGGAGGCCGCAGGCAGCTTCTTCCTCTGATCTCCTAAGCTATGGCGTTTAGTCTGCGTCACCGGCGGGGTTCTCTCTATGCGATTTGCATAATGTGGCAACAACGCGAACGTCGCCTCAAGGATTAAAAACGTAACAGGCCGCGCCCAGCCAGGGCGCGGCCTGTTACGTTTCAAGTTGCACCAAGCCGTGCAGTTGCATTCAGAAATCGTAGCGCAGCCCCACTGTGAACACCTGCCCGTCGCTTTCCACCTGGTAGCCAGCCAGTGGGTTGAAGCTGTCCGAATTGGGGGTGTAGATGGCGTAGCCCAGCTCCTCATAGAAATATTCGGCGAAGAACTTGAGCGCCTCCGTGTGCTGGTAGTCCATGCCCACATGGACGGAATCCCCCTGGAAAAAGGCTTCTCCTTCCCCGTCGGTTTCTTCCCCCTGGGCGTACATGGCCTTGAAGGTGTACTTGTTCCAGCTGTAGGAGCCGTACAGGTTGTAGGTGACGGGATCGTCATCGACGGTGACGCTGCTGTGGGAAAGCAGCTGTTCCACCTTGGCGGCAAAACGCCAGGGGCCGGTGGTGTAGGTGGCCGAAGCGCCGACCTGGTCCGGACGGTCACCGGAGTCCTGCTCGGTATCCTGGTAGGCCGCTGCCAGGGTCAGGTTGTCCGCTGACCAGGACAGGGCGTATTGCATGGTATCCAGGTAGCTGGTGCCCGCTTCGTCTGTCATGTCCACCCCGGAGACCGTGGCGGTGACCCCTGCCATGTTCGGCGAGGTATAGGTCAGGGCGTCGCGGCGGAAGGCTGCCTGGGTGGCAAAACCGGAGTAGAACGAACTGAAGAAGTCCACCGGGTATGCCACGTTGTTGTAGTAGGCAAGCCATTGGGTACCCACCGTCACGCTGCCGAATTGATCATGGGCTGCAGAAATCGTGGCCACGCGGGGCATGCTGTTGTTGTCTTCTTTATAGAGTTCATGAAAAAAGGTGGGATCCTCGGCACGCAGGCGGGCTGAGTTGATCGGAAATTCCAGGGTTGCAGTAATATCCACGTTGTCGAAGTCGTTGTAGCTGGCGTTGACGCCGAGCCGCGAATAGGCGTCGCGCAGGCCGGTATAGGAGTCGTCTTCTCCGGGCTGGGCTTCATCCACGGAAACCGCTTCTGCCTGGATGCGCAACGAACCGTAGGGGGTCACCGTCAGTTCCGCATTGGCAGGCAGGGCTGCCATGCCTGTGAGCAGCGCCGCGCTGAACGGCAGAGTGTATGGGTATTTCATCCTTGATCTCCCTTCGTTTATTTCAAATTCAAACAATCAGAACCGGGCATGGCGCCAAGCTGGCCACCCGCTGGGACACGCTGCCCAGGAAGTAGCCGTCCACATCGCCGCTAGTGCCCCGTGACCCCATCACGATCAGGTCTACGTTGTTGTCCTTGGCAAAACGGATAATGGCTCGGGAGGGTCTGCCTCCCTTGACGAAGGCTCTCACCTGTTCGGCACCGGCGTCGGAAGCCAGCTGTTTTGCCTGGTCTGCAACGGAAGAGGCATATTCCTTCAGCGCATCATCCGGCAACTGCACATCGTTGGGGCGAACCATGGACAGGGATGCCTCGAACAGGCTGTGGTGTTTGAAGACGCAGAGCAGATACAGCTCGGCATCGTTGTCTTGCTGAAGCCTGGCGGCATGGTCCAGGGCCTTGAGAGAGCCCTGGGAGCCATCCACGGGAACCAGAATCCTTTGATACATAACTGCCTCCTTGCGGGTTGTTATTCCGCGCTTGAATCAGTCGAAGACCAGATCTCGCAGGCACAGGGCGATTTGTGGGAACACAATGACCAGCAAGGTGGCTGCCAGCAGCATGATGACAAAAGGCGGCGTGCCCCGTATCACTTCCCAGTAAGGGCGTTTGAAAATGGCAATGGCGGTAAAGATGTCGCAGCCAAAGGGCGGTGTCGCTGAACCGACCGCCACCATCATGGTAATCAGTATTCCCACATGCACAGGATCCAGTCCGGCGGAGGCAACCGCCGGTGCAAAAATCGGAGTGAGAACCAGGATTACCACGATAGGATCTACAAACATGCAGGCAATAAAGAAGGCTACTGCAATGGCCATCAATACACCGAATGGGCCTGCTTCATTGATCCCCAGGGCGCCGAGCAGGGTCTGCGGAATCTGGGCAAAGGAGATGATCCAGGAGAAGCCATTCCCCACTGCTACCAGAATGAATACCACAGCAGTGATCAGTCCGGTGGACTTGGCGATAGCATAAATATCCATGGCTTTGAGGGAGCGGAAAATTGCGAATTCCAGGACTACCGCATACAGCACGCAGGCTGCGGCCGCTTCCGTGGGGCTGAAAATGCCGCCGTATATGCCGCCGACAATAATCACTGGAAAACCCAGCGGCCAGAGCGCCTTGCGTACTGAGATAAACCGTTCGTTCCAGCTTGCCTTGGGTTCGGTGGGGACTTTCTTGGTATGAGCGTAGATCACACAGTAGGCGGAAAACATCAGCAGGATCAGAAGGCCTGGCCCAATCCCAGAGATAAACAATTCGGCAATGGAGGTGCCGGTGATTACGCCGTAGATAATCATGCCAATACTGGGAGGAATCAGAAAGGCAATGTCACTGGCGTTGATGATCAATGCCAGGGTAAAGGAATCCTTGTAACCGGATTCCAGCATGCGTGGGCGTAGCGGCGAACCCACTGCAACAACGGTGGCCTGAGTAGAACCGGAAACGGCGCCGAACAAGGTACAGGAGGCCGCAGTACTGACTGCCAGGCCGCCTTTGATGTGGCCGATAAAAGCCATCACCATATTAACCAGACGATTGGCAGATTGTCCGCGGGTCATGATATCAGCGGCCAGAATGAACATCGGGACGGCAATAAGTGCAGTGGGGCGAATGCCGGCCAACATTTGCTGGATGAAGAAATCCATTCGGTCGAAGCCGTCGAACATCATCACGAAGCCGACCACGGCGCCGATGATCAGAGGAACCATCATCGGAAACCCGAATAACAACAGCACCAGCATGACGAGAAACATGATCCAGGCCATCATCAGTCAGATCTCCGTTTCCTGTTCGTCGTACCCATCCAGAACGGTGGTGGACAGATAGACGTCCCGGGAAAAAATATTTTTGATCCCGGCCATGAAGTACTGAATGCCTGTAACGGTGAGTCCCACCGGTACCCATAGATAAATCAGATAAATGGGAAAACCCAGAGTGGGCAGCACCCGGCCGCTGCTGTATACCGAATAGATATAGCTGACTGAATACCAGCAAAGGAAAAACATGATCGCGGAGGTGACGAAGCTGATCAGAATCATCATTAGCCGGCGAACGTTTGTGGGGAAGATATCGTAAATGGCGGACATGCGAATATGTCGGCCATGACGGGCCGCATAGCCCAGGCCGGCAAACGTGATCATGACGATCAGTATGCGATTGAGTTCTTCAGAAAAATGCAGACTTTCGCCAAGGACGAAACGGCCCACGACGTTGGCTACCGTATTGATGGCCATGAGCAAAACGCCTGTGGCGAGGATGACGGCTTCGACTTTGGCGATGCCGTTGTCCAGGGTGCCGAGAAAGCCTGGCAGGGTGGACTTCTGCGGTGATGGAGCCCCATCGTTCATGATAGCGTCCTTCTGCAATTGCCGGTTGAACGGATCATCCTGATCCGCGCCCCCGGCTTGTAGTGATTCTGGTGCTGCCGGGGAACCCCGTGGAATCCTGTACTACTATTCAGGGTTCCGGAATTGGTCAGTCGCCGGGAGCCGACCGCAGAGCTGTTCGGCCCCGGCGTGGTGTTACCTGTTATTCTTTTTCAATGGTTTCAAGGTCAGCCTTGAACTGCTCAAGCAGTTCGGCGCCGCTCTCGCCGGTCATTTCCACAAACCGGTTTTCTACCTGCGGAGCCCGCTCCCGGAATGCCTGGCGCTGTTCTTTGGTCAGACGGGTAACGGTAACCTCGTCACTGTCCTCAAGAATCTTGTCGAGCATTTTTTCGCCAAGACCCGGCACGTAGTCTGCAATATGTTCAAAGGCATGGTCGGTGGCATTGCGAACCAGCTCTTTATCTTCCTCAGACAAGCCGTTGAAGAATTCCTGGTTGGCCATCATGGCCGTGGTGAACTGGTTATGACCGGTGAAAATCAGGTTCGGCGACACTTCATAGAGCCCGCCGGACTGGATCCAGAAAATTGGGTTTTCCTGGCCCTGAATGATATTGGTCTGCAGGGCTCCGTACACTTCGCCCCAGGGCAATGGGGTCGGAGTCGCGCCAAAGGCCTGATAGGTCTCGGAAAGCAGCGGGTTGGTCATGGTGCGGATGTTCTTGCCCTGTAAATCTTCCGGGGAGGTGATCGGCTCATCGGCAGTAATCACCACTTCCCCTTCCGGATACATGGTCAGCAGTTCCAGGCCCTGTTCAGCGTAGAGCTTGGGGAACATCTCGTTAATGGCCTTGCTTTCCTCAAAGAAGGTGACAACCTTTTCGGATTCCACCGGTAGCAGATAAGGGATAAAGAAAATTTGTGCTTCGGGTATCAGGGACCCGGTAAAACCCGGTGACTGATTGACGAACTGCAGCACGCCGGCCTGGGTCAGTTCCATGATGTCATCGGATTCGCCCAATTCACCAAAGCGGTGGATTTGAACCGTATGTGCCGAGTTTTCCTCAATGTATTCCTTGAACTTGTGTGCGAAAACATCCTGCACATCACCTTCGTATTCTTCGTGGGCATAGCGCCAGTTCTGTCCCTGTGCTTCGGCGCTGGCGGCGGGTTCGTCAGCGTTATCGCTGCATGCTGCCAGTGACGCCATCATCACCGTGGCTGCGACGGCGCCTGCTAGTGATCGAATGGTCATTGTCTACCCTCATGATCTGGTTCACGGAAAAGTCCCTCACGTAATGCCCGTAAAATCTTCCATTTTTCACGAACATTGTGGTCCACCTTCGCAAAGGAAAACCTGAAGTGCAAGAAACCGGGTCTCGTTTATAACCGGTGCATTATTCGTTTTGCGCAACGGAACCACGGTTGATGAGGTGCGCCTTTGGGCTGTTTTCTGGCTTCGGGCTTTCGGTAATGCTGCTGTGGGATCGATGGCGATAGACAAACTCACGGGGAGCCGCCGGTGCTTTCTGTTAGAATCTGCGCCATGAAATTGATTCTTGCTCCCATGGAGGGGCTGGCGGATTTCTGGGTTCGCCAGGCCCTTACCGACGTGGGCCATTACGACTGGTGTGTCAGCGAGTTTGTCCGCGTCAGCGAGCTGTTGCTGCCACCCAAGGTGTTCTATCGCTGGTGCCCGGAGCTCAAACATGGCTCGCGCACCCGGGCGGGCACCCCTGTGCATGTGCAATTGTTGGGCTCGGATCCGGCCTGCATGGCAGAGAATGCGGCCAGGGCGGTGGAGCTGGGGGCGCCTGCCATCGACCTGAATTTCGGCTGCCCGGCCAAGACCGTCAATCGCCATCGCGGTGGTGCCGTGTTGCTGGACGAGCCGGAGCTTGTGCACGCGGTCACGGCGGCGGTGCGCCGCGCCGTACCGCCGTCCATTACCGTGTCGGTGAAGATGCGTCTGGGCAACGAAGAGGATGCGCTGGCGCTGGACAATGCCCGGGGGGTGGAAGCCGCCGGGGCTGCCTGGCTGACGGTACATGGTCGGACCAAGCGCCAGGGCTACCGCCCGCCAGCCTACTGGGATCGCATCGGCCACATCCGCGAGGCGGTGTCACTGCCGGTGATTGCCAATGGGGAAATCTGGACACCGGAAGATGCGCGGCGTTGCCAGCTGGAAAGCGGTTGTGCAGATTTGATGATAGGCCGTGGCGCGGTGGCTGACCCCTGGTTGGTCAGCGCCTTGCGAGATGGGCGCGCCACTCGGTGGGAGGATATTCCGCCGGTATTGAGTCGGTTCCTGGCCGATGTGATCGGCACGGGTACCGATGCCCAGGTGGCGGGGCGGGTCAAGCAGTGGCTCAGTTATCTGCGTCGGCAGTGGCCCCAGGCCGGTGTGCTGCTGGAGCAGATCAAGCGCGAATCCGACCCTCAGGCTATGGCGCCGTTTCTGGCGGCGCCGCAGCAGGAGGTGTCAGCGTAAAGGGTTGAAACGGCGGCAGGACGAAAAAATCACCGCCGTGACGGTCTGCCATGGCACGGAAGGATGCATCAAGATCATCCAGGGCCCAGGGCAGTGGCGCCACGTCTTCACGCAGTTCCGCGAAAAAATCATCCCAATGCACGGGAATTACCGTGTGCGCCCCTACCGCTTGAGCGGTTTCCTCCATGAAGGCCTGCTGGTAGGTCTCACTCTGCTTGCCCAGGCTGGCGCTGGCCAGTAGTGCATAATCTGCCTGGTAGCGATCCAGTTCCCCGGGCTGCATGCCCGCGCTTCCCTGAATCAACAGGCTGCCGGCCGGGTGGCTGACCACAAGTCCGTAGCTGGTTCCCTCTTCCCAGTCTCCCAGCGGGGCCGGAGGGGTCACCGGTTCGGTGATCTCGCCCTTGCCGGTCCAGTTTTCGATGGCCTTGGGCAGGGGCACGTGGCCGGCGGGGACAAAGTGGAGTGTAAAGTCTCCGAACCGGTAGGGGGCGTGGGTCTGTACCGTGGTGATGCGGTCCTCCGGCAGGCCCCCGCCGCGACCAACCATGGCGGTGGAGGCAGAGCCCAGCAGTTGCGCGCCGGTACGCTGGGCCACCAGGGGCGAATCCATGGCATGGTCGAAATGGGAGTGCAGTACCGGTATGGCGTCCAGCTTGCTGATGCCTGCCTGTTTCAGGGCGTTATCAATACGTTCCTGATTGGGTTCTATCAAGCCAAACAGCTCGGGGATGCTCACCCGGGAAAAGTAGCCGTCGGTGAGCAAGTGGGTGGTGCCGTCGCTGATCAGCACGGTGCTGGTGCCGAGAAAGGTAAGGGTAACCTCTCCCGGTTGTGCTGGAGGTTGGGTTTCGGCAACGGGCCAGTGATCCCGGGAGGGGGCCAACTGGAATGACACAGTGATAGCAATCGCCGCTATCAGAAGGGCGCCGATCATCCATCGCGCAATTTTCATGAGACATCCAATGTTGTTCTGTTTTCAGGCCGTTCCGGGCCAAGTGGCGCATTTTAACGAAAAACCTGCATTCTGACAGGGAAACTAGCGCGATAGATGGCGCTATTTTGCAAAGTTCGCATGATTTGTGGGGCGTCAGCCATATCGTCCCCCATCCGGTCCGGTCTCCCGGGACTTCGACTAAAGTCATACTGTGCCGACAATGTCCTTTGGCTAGTCTTGGTACAAGCCCGATTCCCCCGTGGGAACCGGCTATTTGTAACGAGGACGCAGAGGGACGAGTAATGAAAGAAGAAAATGCCCGCGCCTATTGGGCTGCCAACCTGCGATTGATTCTGACCTACCTGGCTGTCTGGTTCGCCGTCTCCTATGGCTGCGGAATCCTGCTGGTGGATGAACTCAATCAAATTCAGTTTTTCGGATTCAAACTGGGTTTCTGGTTTGCGCAGCAGGGAGCTATCTATGTGTTCCTGGTGCTGATCATCATGTATGCGCGATCCATGAACAAGCTGGATCGTAAATTCGACGTCCACGAAGACTGAGAGGGGTAAGATTATGGATGTTCAAACACTCACCTATCTCTTTGTGGGCGGTTCCTTTGCGCTCTACATCGGGATTGCGATCTGGTCACGAGCCGGGTCCACCAAAGACTTTTACGTGGCCGGTGGCGGTGTGTCTCCCATTGCCAACGGCGCGGCTACGGCAGCGGACTGGATGTCCGCAGCCTCTTTTATTTCCATGGCGGGGATTATTGCCTACTCCGGTTATGACGCCTCGGTCTACCTGATGGGGTGGACGGGGGGATATGTGTTGCTGGCCATGTTGCTGGCGCCCTACCTGCGCAAGTTTGGCAAGTTCACGGTGCCGGATTTTATCGGTGATCGTTACTACTCGAATGTGGCGCGAACCGTGGCCGTGATCTGTGTGATCTTCGTGTCCTTTACCTATGTGGCCGGGCAGATGCGCGGCACCGGTATCGTGTTTGCCCGTTTCCTGGAAGTGAATGTGAATACCGGGGTGGTGATCGGTATGGCCATCGTGTTCTTCTATGCGGTACTCGGTGGCATGAAAGGGATTACCTACACCCAGGTGGCCCAGTATTGTGTGCTCATCTTCGCCTTCCTGGTGCCGGCGGTCTTCCTGTCCATCATGATGACTGGCCATGTGCTGCCGCAGACAGGTTTCGGTGCCACCGTGCTGGACGCGGCCGGTAACGATTCCGGTGTCTATCTGCTCAACAAACTGGATCAGGTGGTTACGGATCTGGGCTTTACCGAATATACCGATGGCTCCAAGTCCACCATTGATGTGTTCTTTATTGCGGCTGCGCTGATGTGTGGCACCGCCGGTCTGCCTCACGTGATCGTGCGTTTCTTCACCGTGCCACGGGTAAAGGATGCCCGTATCAGTGCCGGCTGGGCGCTGTTTTTCATTGCCCTGCTTTACACCTCTGCCCCGGCGGTCGGTGCCTTTGCCCGCCTCAACCTGATCGATACGGTTCACCAGACCCAGTACGAAGAACTGCCGGAATGGTTCTACAACTGGGAGAACTCCGGCCTGATCGGCTGGATGGACAAGAATGGTGATGGTGCGGTGCAGATGAGTGCTGGCGCACCCTTTGAAGGCAAGCCCACGTTCGCGGGCAGCCGTGATGAAGCTCAGGGTAGTTACGGCGAGCGCGTTCTCACCAATACACCGACTGACAACGATGCGGAGGTGTATATCGATCGCGACATCATCGTGCTGGCCAACCCGGAAATCGGTAACCTGCCGGCCTGGGTGATCGCCCTGGTGGCGGCCGGTGGCGTGGCAGCGGCATTGTCTACAGCGGCGGGCCTGTTGCTGGTGATTTCCAGTGCCATTTCCCATGACCTGCTGAAGAAGACCCTGAAGCCTGATATCACCGAGAAGCAGGAGCTGCTGGCGGCCCGTGGGGCGGCGGTGGTGGCAATCTGTATCGCCGGCTACTTCGGTATCAATCCGCCGGGCTTCGTGGCCCAGGTGGTGGCGTTCGCCTTCGGGCTGGCGGCGGCGAGTTTCTTCCCGGTCATCCTCATGGGCATCTTCTACAAGCGCATGAACAAGGAAGGGGCCATTGCCGGCATGCTTACCGGGCTTGCCTTCACTTTCTGCTACATCGTCTACTTCAAGTTCGTGTCCCCGGACCTGAACAGTGCCGAGCACTGGCTACTGGGCGTGTCTCCGGAAGGTATCGGTACCGTCGGCATGCTGCTCAACTTTATCGTGGCCTTTACCGTCTCCCGGGTTACCGCACCGCCGCCGGAGCACATCCAGCACATCGTGGAAGATATTCGTGTTCCGCGAGGCGCCGGGGAAGCTGTGGCGCACTAAAGAAAGGCGTTGAGCTAAGCCGGTGTGGAAGCAGTCAGTCCGCACCGGTTTTGCGCTTTGTGAAACAAAAGAGGAGAGTGAAAAGTTGAAAGTTTAAAGTTGAAGCGCGGGCACGGCATTTCTGTTTCTGCCGCGCCATCTCCGCGCTTTTACACTTTGAACTTTCACCTTTTCACTAACCGGTCCGCCGCCATGATTGAACAGGAACTTGATCAGTATCCGTTCAGCCTGCTGGGAACAGCGGGCCGGCATCGCCTGCATCAGGGGACAGATCTGGCCTATTACGAACCCGGGGATATTATCCTGGACGCGGCCAGCCCCAGTGACCACGTTTATGTGGTTCACAAGGGCAGCGTGGCAGAGCTGGATGTGAAGGCTCCGGATGGGCGCAGCCAGGTGGGGGTGTATGCCGCCGGTGATCTGTTCGGAGCTATCAGTGTACTCAACGGCAAAAGCCGTTACCGGTTTCGCGCCGAGCAGCAGACCCTCTGCCATCTTATCCCCGCCGCCCTGTTTCTGGAGCTGTGCGACAGTGAGCCGGAGTTCGGCCGTTTTTTCCGCCAGACGCTGGCGGAAAAAAGTCAGCGCCTGGCGGAGCGACGGGAAGGGGGCGTCACCCTGGCCGGCTTCATGCTGGCGCGGGTGGATCAGTGCATGCGCGAGCCACTGGTTATGGCAGCGAATGCCTCCCTGCGGGATGCGGTGACGGCGCTCAAGAAACATGGCGTGGACAGCGTGCTGATCCACAGTGATGACGGCTTTGCCATTGTCACCAAAACCGATCTGCTGACCGCACTGGTGCTCAACGAGCAAAGTGCCGATACCCCGCTGGACGCGGCGGCAGAAAGGCAACTTGTCACCGTTCGCCCGGACGATTATCTGTTCACCGCGCTGACAAGCATGACGCGCCACAAGGTGGCACGGGTGGTAGTGATGGCGGGCGAGCAGGCGGTGGGTGTGGTGGAGCTCACCGATGTGCTCAGTTTCTTTTCCAGCCGCTCCTATGTGGTGGGTCTGGAAATCGAGAAGGCCGAATCCCTGGACGAGTTACGGCTTGCCAGTGAACGGTTGCCGGAACTGGTGGAAGCGCTGATGGCCCAGGGCGTGAAAATGCGCTTTGCCATGGAGCTTCTGGCTGCCCTTAACGGGCGCATCATGGCCAAGGCGTTTGACATGGTTGTGCCGCCTGAACAGCACCAGGCCTGTCTGATCATCATGGGCAGTGAAGGGCGCGGGGAGCAGATTCTAAAAACCGACCAGGACAATGGTCTGATCCTGGCGGATGATCAACACTGGCCCCGCTGCGAAACCGATGCCCGGCGTTTTTCAGAAACCCTGCTGACCCTGGGCTATCCCCCGTGTCCTGGCAAGGTGATGGTGTCCAACCCGGAGTGGGTGGGTAGCCTGAGTCAGTGGCAGCGACGCATCCATGGCTGGGCGGCGGATGTGGGGGGCGAGGGACTGATCCGCATTACCACCCTGGTGGACGCCCATTGCGTGGCCGGGGATAACCGCTTGCTGGATAGCGTGCGCACGGCACTGTTCGACCGTTGCAGCGATGATGATCTTTTCATGGCCCATTTTGCCCGGCCGGTCCTGCAATTTGCCACGCCATTGAACCTGTTCGGTTCCCTGAAAAAGCCCCAGCACGGTATCGATATCAAGAAAGGGGCATTGTTCCCGGTGGTCCACGGCGTGCGTGCCCTGGCCCTGCAGCAACGGATTGTGGAGACCTCCACCCTGGCTCGGCTGGAAAAACTGGTGGCATTGAAGGTGCTGGAGCCCGGCTTTGCCGAAGACCTGGGCGAAGCCATGGAGTTGTTCAGTGAGCTACGCCTGAATCACCAGCTCGAACATCTGCATGGTGATGCCATGAATATTCCCGATAACCATATTGTGGTACAGCGGCTGTCATCCCTTGAGCGGGATTTGCTCCGGGATGCCCTGCACCTGGTCAGTGAGTTCAAACAGCGCCTGTCCCGTCGTTTCCATCTGGAATATTAAGAGCAGTCATGGGCGCAGGCAGGAGGATAAAACGGATGCTGCGACACTTGCGACGTTATACCGACCGGCACCGTCACGGGCAGGGGCCCTTTGCGCACCTTTTTACGCCCTATCAGGGTGATGAGGTGGTCGCCATCGACTGTGAAACCACCGGGCTGGACAGCCGTCATGCGGAGCTGGTCTCCATCGCGGCGGTGCCGGTGAAGCAGGGGCGGGTGCTGAGCAGCCAGGCGCTGGATATCAAACTGCAAGCGCCGGACAGCCTGGAAGGCAGTTCCATTCGTATTCATCGTTTGCGACCGGTGGATCTGGAAGAGGGCGAGTCCGTGGTCGTGGCACTGGAGCAGCTGCTGGACTTTATCGGCAATCGTCCGCTGGTGGGCTGGTGCGTGGATTTCGATGTAGCCATGGTCAACCGCTACCTGCGCCCCCTGTTGGGCTTCGATCTGCCCAACACCACCATCGAGCTGTCGTCCCTGTACCAGAAAAAAATGCGTCACTGGAAACCGGAACTGGAACCTGACCTGCACTTCGATGCCATGGCTGAGGCCCTGCAGGTGCCGGTCATGGAACGGCACACCGCCCGTGGCGATGCGGTGACCGCAGCGCTGATGTATCTGCAACTACAGAAGCCGATGCTGAACTAAGGAACATATAAATAACTCTCAATATCCCAGGTTTTCTGTGGGAGCAAAGGTAGTTCCCAGAGATTCCCTGATAAAGCGCGCTTGAGACGACAGAGAAAGAAAGACAGGCCGCGCATGATGAGGCAGGAGAGTGCCCGGACCGATGCTCAACCGGATTGCCTGAGGAGGCGACGCATGTTGTATGCAGAAAAAATCACCCTGATTGCTGGCTTGTGTGTGGTGCTCTATGCCTACCTGCGCTACTGGCAGCGCACCCGTGATACCCGCGGCCTACTGACGTTCTGGCGTCGGGAAATGGCCCTGACCGTATCCGAGTTCAAATGGCAGCGGGCGGGTATCGCCTTGCTGCTGGTGGCGGTGGCGCTACGCTTCGTTCAAGCCTTGTTATAAGCTTCAGAAAAGCCGCAACAGGTAACATGCTTCAAAGGCCGACTACAGCTTGATTTGGATTTTCCCTGTTGCGTGAAGTGTGTTGCCTGTTGTGGCCTGTAGGCAACCAACCGGGAGCGGCGGTGTTTTCATTGTGGCAGTTGAGTGGCCTGGCACTGGGATATGTGCTGGTGCTGTTCGTGATCGCCTGGTGGGGCGACCGGGCGGCGCGCCAGGGGCGTAAAACCTTCCAGAACGCCTGGGTTTATAGCCTGGGGCTGGGCGTCTATTGCACCTCCTGGACCTTTTACGGAGCGGTGGGAGAAGCCGCCCAGAACGGCTGGAACTACCTGCCCATTTACCTTGGTCCCATTCTCACCGTGCTCCTCGGTGGCGCCCTGATCTACAAGATGGTCACGGTGGCCCAGCAGCATCATATTACCTCCATCGCGGATTTTCTCGCCGCCCGTTACGGTAAGTCCCGCCGTCTGGCGGTGCTGGTCACGCTGGTGGCGATTATCGGCGTGTTGCCCTATATCGCCCTGCAGCTGAAAGCGGTGACACTGTCATTTGATTATGTGCTCAAGGATTCCTCTAAGTACGGGATGGATACCGCCCTGGTGGTGGCGGTGTTGATGGCGGTGTTTACCCTGTTGTTCGGGACTCGCCATATCGATACCACCGAACACCAGTCCGGCCTGATGCTGGCAGTCAGTTTTGAGTCCTTTATCAAGGTGGTGGCCTTTGTGTTGCTGGGGCTTTATTGCCTGTATTTTATTTTCAACGGCCCCATGGATATGTGGCAACAGCTGAGGCTGCAGGGTGACGTTTTCCAGATTTTCGAGCCAACCCTGTTTTCCCAGAGCTTTGTCACCGCTTTGCTGTTGTCCATGGTGGCGATTCTGTGTCTGCCACGTCAGTTCCATGCCGGGGTAGTGGAAAACAACGATCTTCGGCATTTACGTACCACGCGCTGGCTCTTTCCGTTGTATCTGCTGATGTTTGCCGTCTTTGTACTGCCCATCGTGGTGGCCGGCGTCATCACCCAGCCTTACCTGATAGGTCAGGCCGACACTTACATGCTGTCGCTGCCCATGGCCCAGGATAATTCGACCATGCTGATGGTGTCGTTTATCGGCGGTATCGCGGCGGCAACCGGTATGGTGATCGTGTCCACGGTGTCGCTGGCCATCATGCTGACCAATGAAGTGCTGCTGCCGCTGTGGTTGCAGTCCCGGCTTCATGAGCGGGACCAGCTGGCCGGGCTGAGCCGTCAGCTGCGGTTTCTGCGTCGGGCCAGTATTTTGGTCTTGCTGGGCCTGGCCTTTGCCTTTCATACCCTGATTGACCGGTTCGATGGCCTGGCCAGTATTGGCCTGTTGTCCTTTGCCGCCGTGGCGCAATTTGCGCCGTCGCTGGTGGGGGCCTTGTACTGGCGCACCGGGCACAAGCAAGGGGCCTTTGCCGGGCTGGGTGTCGGGTTTCTGCTGTGGTTCTACTGCCTGCTGGTGCCGGTGATTCTGCCGGTGGAGTGGGTGCAGGCGCTCAATGAGCGGGGGCTGCTGGGGTTGGGGCTGCTGCGGCCCCATGCCATGTTCGGCATTGAGGGGCTGGAGCCGCTCACCCATGGAGTGTTCTGGTCCCTGTCGGTGAACCTGGCCGCGTTCATTTATTTCTCCCGTCGTGCTACCCACGATGCCCTTGATGAGGCCCAGGCGGCCCGGTTTGTGGATATGCCCATGGACTGGTGGCGTGAAGGCATCGGCCATCCGTCCATTACCACTGCGGAACTGCTGGAAGTGTGCAAACGAGGGTTGGGGCATCCTCGGGCCGAGCCGCTGTTCTTCGATTACATGCGCCGCCGCAATGTGTCCGAAGAGCTGGAACTGCCGGCGCCCCTGCATCTGGTGCGCTACGTGGAGCGGTTGCTGGCGGGCACCATGGGCGCCTCCACCGCACGGATCGTGATGAGCTCCCTGCTGCGCAAGCAGAACAGTCGCCATGACGATGTGGTGCGGATGATGGATGAGGCTTCCGAGCTCATTCAGTTCAATCACCAGTTGTTGCGCACCACCATCGAAACCATCAGCCAGGGTATCTGCGTGGTGGACCGGCAGATGCAGGTGGTGGCCTGGAACCAGGCCTACGTGAAGCTGTTTGATTATCCGGATGGACTGATCCGGCTGGGGCGCCCCATTGAGGATGTGTACCGTTATAACGCGGAGCGTGGCTACTACGAGGGGGAGAACCTGGAAGAAGATGTGAGCAAGCGGGTGCAGCTGTTGCGCGAAGGCCACTCCCACCAGTTCGAACGGGAGCTGCCCAACGGTATCGTTGTGGAAGTGCGCGGCACGCCAATGATCGGTGGCGGTTTTGTCAGTACCTACATGGACATTACCGAGCGCAAGCGTGACGAACAGGCCCTTCGCCAGATCAACGAAAATCTGGAGAACATGGTCGCCGAGCGTACCCGCAAACTCACCGAGGTGAATGAGAAACTGGCCCGTGCCAATGATGGCAAGACCCGTTTTCTGGCCGCCGCTGGCCATGACCTGATGCAGCCGCTGAATGCGGCACAGCTATTTGCCTCGTCACTCCGTCAGCAGTTGGTCAAGCGTGATGGGGGAGGGTTTGGTCATGAGGTGGATGTACTCGGGCATATCGATACTTCCTTGCAGGCTGCCGAGCAAATCATTTCCGCGCTGATGGAAATCAGCAAGCTGGATACCGGCACCATGCCGGCCCATATGCATCCGTTACGTCTGGGCAGTTTGATGGAGCCGCTTAATCAGGAATTTTCCGCTCTGGCCGCCGCCAACAGCCTAAGCTTGCGTTCGGTGATCTGTAATGCGGTGGTGGAAAGTGATGAGGGCCTGTTGAGGCGTGTGCTGCAGAACCTGCTGTCCAATGCCATTCGTTATACCGAGCATGGCCGCATCCTGTTTGGCTGTCGGCGCCAGCACAATGCCATTCGCATTGACGTGTGGGACACCGGCCCGGGTATTCCCGATGCTCAGCACGAGCAGATCTTCCGGGAGTTTCAGCGCCTTCCACAGCAAAGCCGTAAGCCGGTAAAGGGGTTGGGGTTGGGGTTGGCCATTGCGGACCGCATCTGTCGCTTGCTCGGACATCGACTAACGGTCCGTTCCTGGCCGGGCAAGGGCACCGTGTTCAGCGTTACTGTGCCTCTGGCCAAGGGAGAACTGCCGCCACTACTGCAAGAAACAGAGTCCATCAACAAGGGCATTCAGGGCATGCGAGTCTTCTGCGTGGATAACGACCCGGCATTGCTCGCCAGTCTGGTAGCCGCCCTGGAAATGCTCGACTGCGACGTGGTCGCCGCCAGCGGCCTTGATGATGCCCTGCAAAAAGCCGCCAACAGCCCCGCACCGGATGCGCTGCTGGTAGATTATCAGTTGGACAATGAAGATGGCTTTGCCGTGATTGAAGGTCTGGACAGCTGTTGGGATGACGTTGTCCCAGCCATCCTCATGACCGCCGACCGCAACCCGGCCGTACGGACACGCGCGGAAGAACAGGGGATCGGTTTCCTGCAGAAGCCGTTGACGGAGGGGATGCTTAGGAGAGCGTTGGAAGGGGTTTAGGAATTGATAATTGAGAATGGATAATTGATAACTCGCGGGAAACTCTCGGTTTGCATTGAAACGTAAGAAGCCGCGCCCAAGCTATGGACGCGGCTTCTTACGTTTCAATGGCAACACGCTGGTTCGCGACGTTATCAACTATCCATTCTCAATTATCAATTGTTTTCCACTCCCTGCGGTTCAATCGCCAGATCCTTCAGCGCCAGCACCGCCTGGGTGCGGTTGCGGACGCCCAGTTTGCGGAAGATGGCGGTCATGTGGGCCTTGATGGTGGCTTCCGACACATCCAGTTCGTAGGCGATTACCTTATTCTGCATGCCTTCCATCAACATGCCCATGACCCGGAACTGCTGCGGGGTGAGGCTGGCGATGCGTTCGCTCATGGCAGAGTGGTCGGGCAGGGTGGGTGGCATGGCCCGACGGGCGTGTTCGGGTAGCCAGCGCTCGCCTTTCATGATCTTGCGCATGGCGTCGGTCATGGTGTCGATGGAGGCCGACTTGGGGATAAAGCCGTCGGCGCCAAAATGAATGGCACGCTGAATCACGTCGACACTCTCGGTGGCGGAAATTACCACCAGTGGCACCTTACGATACTGTTCGCGAAGATAGACCAGTCCGGAAAAACCATGGGTGCCCGGCATGTGCAAATCGAGCAGAATCACATCAAAGGGAATGGCCTGCTGGCCCAAGGTTTCCAGGGTGGCCAGGGAGTCCGCTTCGTGAATGGTGGCATCAGCAAAGCTGGCCTCCACCGCCTGTTTCAGGGCAGCGCGGAAAAGGGGATGGTCATCAGCTATCAGTATTGTTGTCATGGCCCTGATTTAAGCATGAACAAAAAAAAGATGCTGCCCTTTGGGAGACCCAAAGGGCAGCGGGTAGTAGGGGAAAACAATAAAACAACAGACTCCCTTCAGCGTAAATTCTCGTGATGCCGGTGTTTCGGGCAACCCCCAAAACGCTTTGCTCCCGGCGAGGGTAGCAATCACCGATTCACCCGGGTCTCCACCAGGCTGGCCACTACCGCCGGATCTGCCAGTGTGGAAATATCCCCCAGGCTGTCATGCTCGTTGGCCGCCACCTTTCTCAGGATGCGCCGCATGATTTTTCCGGAACGGGTTTTCGGCAGCCCGGCGGTAAAGTGGATCAGATCCGGGGTGGCGATGGGGCCGATTTCCCGGCGTACCCACTGGCGCAACTCCTGTAGCAGTTCCTCGCTGGCGGTTTCACCGTCATTCAACGTCACATAGACATAGATACCCTGGCCCTTGATGTCGTGGGGGTAACCCACTACCGCCGCTTCGCACACCCGTGGGTGGGCCACCAGGGCGCTTTCCACTTCCGCAGTCCCCATTCGGTGGCCGGACACATTCAGCACATCGTCCACGCGACCAGTAATCCAGTAATAGCCGTCTTCGTCCCGGCGAGCGCCGTCGCCAGTGGTGTAGTAGCCGGGGAAGCTGCTGAAGTAGGTCTGCACAAACCGTTCGTGATCACCCCACAGGGTGCGGGCCTGCCCGGGCCAGCTGTCGGTAATGACCAGGTTGCCTTCGGCGGGGCCGTCCAGCAGGTTGCCGTCGTTGTCCACCAGCGCAGGCTGAATGCCAAAGAAGGGTAGGGTGGCGGCGCCGGGCTTGGCTTCCGTGGCCGCCGGTAACGGGCAGATCATGATGCCGCCGGTTTCGGTCTGCCACCAAGTATCCACCACCGCCGCCTGGCCATTGCCGACCACATCATGGAACCACTGCCAGGCCGCCGGGTTGATCGGTTCACCGGCGGTGGCCAGTACCCGTAGCTTGTCACGACGGCTGCTTTGGCAGCAGTGATCGCCACCGGCCATCAGGGCACGGATGGCGGTCGGGGCGGTGTAGAGAATTTCCACCTCGTAACGGTCGATGATGTCGCCCACCCGCTGGTCGTTGGGATAGTTCGGTACTCCTTCAAACATGACGCAGGTGGCGCCGTTGGCCAGCGGGCCATAGACCAGATAGGTATGCCCGGTGATCCAGCCCACATCGGCGGTGCACCAGTACACCTGGCCGGGCTGGTAATCGAAGGCCAGCTGGTGGGTCAGTGAGGCATAGACCAGGTAGCCGCCGGTGGTATGCAGCACGCCCTTGGGTTTGCCGGTGGAGCCGGAGGTATAAAGAATGAATAGCGGGTCTTCCGCGTTCATGGACTCCACCGGGCAGTGGCTGTCGCTTTGTGCCTGTTCCTCTGCGTAGTCCAGATCGCGCCCAGGCTGCCAGTGGATTTCATTACCTACATGGCGAACCACCAGCACTTTTTCTACGTCACCGGTCCCATCCTGGCGCAGAGCCTCATCCACATTGTCCTTGAGTGGGACGGGTTTGCCTCCGCGCCGTCCGGCATCGGCGGTGATCACCATCTTCGCGCCACAGTCGGCAATACGACCGGCTAGGGCATCCGGGGAAAAGCCGGCAAACACCACGGAATGAATGGCGCCGATGCGCGCACAGGCGAGCATTGCGAAAACCGCTTCCGGGATCATCGGCATGTAGATCATCACCCGGTCGCCTTTGCTGATCCCGTGTCGTTTGAGGGTATTGGCAAGCTGACAGACATGTAGATGCAGGGCCTGGTAAGAGATTTCCCGGCTCGCTTCACCGGGTGCGTCCGCTTCCCAGTACAGGGCGACGGCATCACCATTGCCTGCCAGGTGGCGGTCGATGCAGTTGCTGCTGGCGTTGAGTTCTCCGTCATGGAACCAGCGGATATGTACGTCATCCTGATGGAAGCTGGTGTCGCGAATCTGCAGCGGCTCTCGCAACCAGTCGATCCGCTGGGCCTGGCTGCGCCAGAAGCCGACGCTGTCCTGCAGACTCTGCTGGTAGAGAGACTGGTAGTCGTTGGCGTCGATCCAGCAATGGGATTTCAGCGCCTCTTTCACCGGCACACGTACACCCGTTTCCATGGGATTTCCTCACTGAAGTGATGCAGTTGTTATAGGAGTGTTGCCAGTGTGCGAAAGCAGGGCGGTGCGCTGAATTAGACCTTGGTCTTACGAAAGGGCAGGCCTGTTTCGACCTATGGCTAATAGTTCGCCGAATATTGGCCGCGCAAGCTGTTCGTGGAGTCACTTACGTGTTGATGAAAACAAGAGGACAGGGCCATGACAGCAATAAAACCCAAGTACCTGTGTGCCGCCGTTCTATTCGCCCATGCGGGTATGGCGGGTGCCGCTACCCTGGAAGAGCGGGTGGCCGATCTGGAAAACAAGCTGGAACACAGCGGCGGTAACAGTCAGATCACCTTCGGTGGTTTTATCAAAGCCGATACTATCTACAGCAAGTACAGCGATGGCGAAGAAGCGACAGCACCAATAGGTGAAGATTTTATGGTGCCTTCTACCATTCCTGTAGCGGGGGAAGAGGGTTCAGGCAAACTGCACATGCACGCCAAACAGAGCCGTTTGTGGTTGAAAAGCGTAACCCATACACCCGTGGGCGATGTGAAAGGGCATATCGAAATCGACTCCCAGACTACAGGCCTGGGGGATGAGCGCATCAGTAACAGTTATGCAGTGCGAATTCGACATGCCTATCTGAGCTGGGACAAGTGGTTATTCGGGCAGACCTGGTCCACCTTCTTTAACGTGAGCGCACTGCCCGAAACCCTGGATTTTGTTGGTGCGGCCGGCACCGTGTTCGAGCGCCAGCCGCAAATTCGTTACACCAGCGGCCCGATCATGCTGGCCCTGGAAAACCCGTCCACTACCCTCTACGGCGGCACGGAAAATCCCTACGACGATAACGGTGTGCCCGACGTGGTGTTGCGCTACAACCTGACCGGCGACTGGGGCAACGTGAGCCTGTCCGGTATGGGCCGGGAGTTGGCCTATCAGGACAACATCGGTGGCCAGGACCGGGATGAAAGCGAATACGGTTACGGTTTGGCCCTGGCGGGGAAGATGATGCTGGGTGAAATGAATGATGTGCGCTTCCAGCTAAATTACGGTAATGCGATCGGTCGTTATCACACTCTCAATGCGTTCCGCTCCGGACAGATTGAGGCGGATGGGGATATCGAGCTGATCGATCAATGGAGTGCGGTACTGGCCCTGCGTCACCACTGGAATGATACCTGGCGCTCCAACTTCGCGGTGTCCATGAGCGAGGCGGACAACCCGGATACTGTGGCAGGTACCACCAATGAAACCGTGCAAAGCGCCCACGCCAACCTGATCTGGCAGGTGGCCAAGCCGCTGTCGCTGGGGGGCGAGTTGATCTATGGCGAACGGGAAACCGAAGCCGGTGATAATGGCGATCTGAAGCGTGTACAGCTCACTGCAAAGTACGCATTTTGAAAACGGCTCTCCAGGTTGAGTCCTTGGAGCCAGGCTGGCATGGCGAAGCTTCCTTTGGAAATGGAAAGTGCGCCTTGTGAACAAGGCTTCAACGCTAAAGCCTAAGGGTAAACAAAAAACGGGGCGCTTTGAGCGCCCCGTTTTTTGTTGCCTGCTTATGATCAGGTTTTTAATCCAGATCCGCCGGGTACACGCCGTGCTCGTCATGTACTTCCTTGCCGCTCAGGGGCGGGGTGAAGGCGCAGGCCACCACCATGTCTTCGTCACCACCGTAGAGCCAGTGCTCGTCGTGCTCGTCGAGCAGGTAGATGGTGCCTGGCAGCAGGTCGTAGACCTTGCCGTCGGCAATGGTTTCGATCTTGCCGTTGCCGGAAATCACATACACGGATTCCCAGTGGTTCTTGTAATGGATGTGGGTCTTGGTGCCCTTGAAGATGGTGGTGATGTTGAAGGAATGCCCCATCTTGTCATCTTTTAGAGACAGGCGCACAGACTGCCAGTTACCGTTTTCGGCTTTGACACAACGGTCTGATTTCTCGGCTTCAGCCAGAGTACGAACGATCATGGATATGACTCCTGAGAAAAAAGGGAGGAGAGGAAGGCTCCCCCCGGGGAGGGGGGAGCGGGCAGCCTGTTAGGCAGAAATGCTGGCAACAGAATGCGCTTCACCGCGCTTGATGCGGTCAGTCATGACTTCGGCAACGCTTTCCTTGATGATGTCCAGCGCGCGGGTCAGGTCTTCTTCATCAATGGTCAGAGGACACAGGGTCTTGATCACCTGGTCATCGGCACCGGAGGTCTCGATCACCAGCTGGCGCTTGAAGCAGGCCTTGGTGATTTCACCAGCCAGTTCGCCATCGCGGGCCACCAGGCCCTGCATCATGCCGCGACCGTTCAGGTAGAACCAGTGATCGTCATAGGTGTTGGCGATCTCACGGAAACGGTCGGTGATGATGTCCGCCTTGCGTTGCACTTCCTTGGCGAACTTGTCGTCGCGCCAGTAGTGGTTCAGCGCTGCAGCGGCGGTGACGAAGGCCAGGTTGTGGCCACGGAAGGTACCGTTGTGCTCACCGGGCTTCCACTGGTCCAGTTCCGGCTTCAGCAGCACCATGGCAAACGGCAGGCCGTAACCACTCAGAGACTTGGACAGGGTGATGATGTCTGGAGTGATACCGATATCATCGAAGCTGAAGAAAGTGCCGGTACGGCCACAGCCCGCCTGGATGTCATCCAGAATCAGCAGCATGTCGTGTTTGCGGCACACTTTTTCCAGGTTGCGGAGCCAGTCGAAGCTGGCTGCATTGATGCCGCCCTCGCCCTGTACAGTTTCCACAATCACTGCCGCCGGGTGGTCCACGCCGCTGGAGGAGTCGCCCAGCACCTTGTCCAGGTACTCGGTGGTGTCAAAGGCATCGCCCAGGTAACCGTCGTACGGCATCGGTGTTACACCGCCCATGGTGACACCTGCAACGCCACGGTGGTGGCTGTTACCGGTGGTGGCCAGGGCGCCCAGGCTCACGCCATGGAAACCGTTGGTGAAACTGATGATGTTCTCGCGACCCTTGATGTTACGGGCAACCTTCAGCGCCGCTTCCACCGCATTGGTGCCGGTGGGGCCGGTGAACTGCATGATGTAGTCCATATCGCGGGGTTTCAGGATCACTTCATAGAAAGCATCCATGAATTCACGCTTGGCGGTTGTGTGCATGTCCAGGCCGTGAACGATGCCGTCGCGCTGAATGTACTCAAGCAACTTCTCTTTCAGTACCGGGTTGTTATGACCGTAGTTCAGGGTGCCTGCACCGGCCAGGAAGTCGATATATTCCTTGCCGTTCTCGTCGTACAGGTAGCTGCCCTTGGCCTGGTCAAACACTACCGGGAAGCTGCGGGCATAGCTCATTACTTCCGATTCGTGACTGTCAAAAATGTCGGTATCCATGATTCCTGTTCCTCGCTTGAATTCGGTGCTTGTTTCGTTCTGATCAGGTCGTTCAGGCTTCGTCTCGATTGAATGGCCCGATACGCAGCAGGTATTCGTCATTGTGTTCGCCGGCAAAATGAATGCGCGAATCGAACAGAATAAATTCTTCCGTGGGCATGCTGCGCTGGTAGGCGAAGCTGCGGAACATTCCCCAGGACGCTTCATTGTCCGGGGTAATGGTGGTCTCGATAAACTGAACGTCGGCGCTTTCTTCGCGCTCTATCAGCTCGGCCAGCATGCGCTTGGCCAGACCCTTGCCGCGGGCTTTCTCATGCACGGCTACCTGCCAGACAAACAGGGTGTTCTGCTGCTTGGGCGGGATGTAGCCGGAAATGAAGCCTACCAGGTCGCCATCCATTTCTGCGGCGACGGAGGTGTCAGCAAAGTGCGTGCACTGCAGCAAGTTGCAATAGACGGAGTTCTCGTCCAGCGGCTTGCACTCACTGATCAGCTTGTGCACCCGGCTGCCGTCCTGGCTTTCCGGTTTGCGGAAAGTAATGTCATCCTGATTGTCGGTGGATGAATCCGTTTTCTTTGCACTGTCTGCAACCATGATTTCACTTTTGGTCCGTTTTAGAGAAAGAGTTTGTTTCGCGTTCGCGGCGGCTGCTCATGTCCACCGCTGGTTGAGCGCGGTCAATAGCGCCCAGATCCAGTACCGGAGATGCATCGATATCGCCGGCATTCATCATGGCGGCCACCCGTTGCAGGGAGCTCAGTATTAAAGATTGCTCCCAATCTTCGAGGCGGTCAAAACGCTCGATGAATTCGTCCTGAAGCGGGGTAGGGGCCTGGTCGATAATGTCATCGCCAGCTGGAGTCAGGTGGGCGTACACCCGGCGCTTATCCTGCTCGCCGCGCTTGCGTTCGACCAGTTCCCGCTTCTCCAGGCGATCCAGAATAGTGGTGATGGTGGCCTGGCTGAGGGAGACCTCATTGGCCAAGTCGCCCATGGTGATTTCACCGTGAGCAGAGATCGCCTGCATGATAAGCAACTGCGGCGAAGTCAGGCCGGAGACCTTGCTCAGTTTTCGTGAGTAAAGGTCGGTGGCGCGGATAATCTGTCTTAATGCGATCAGCACGTCTTCGTGTCTGGCCATTGCCGTCAGTTCTCTTGATAACAAAGTAATGTGACCGTTGTTAGACATAATATGTCTGCAATCACCTTTGAGATGTAAGGATTCAACCCCACACCATTCAGGGCAACGCCAAGTAATTCCTTGCGAAAAGTGATAAGCTATTTTAGAGATAAAACATTTAGAAGTCAAAGTAACTGCCAGTGAACAGGCTGCCATATCGCCTGAATCCACGTCCTTTCTGGGCTGCACGGGATTTGCCCGCTGCCTTGTCGCGTGCCCTTTATCCTCTATTCAATCAGGCCTGATGCCTTGCCCTGGTCAGCGGTTCCTACTGAGTCACTACCGCTCATTGCTGCCAGTGAATCTGGTTACAGCGGTGGCGTATACGGGGGCTTAATGCGACCATAGCGTCGATCTGAAGCGATGCTTTCAGATTCTGGTTTTTTGACCGTAAGTCGACAGATTGAGGATAGAGTCTTGCAGACAATGCGACTTGCGCGCCTGGCATTGCTGGGGGTGTTGTTTCTGGGCCTGGCGCCCATGGTGGTGGCGGAAACCGATGAGGCTCCCCGCCCGGAATCCGAAAGCGAAATTGAAAAGGGCCCGGTCATTTCCCAGTTTCGGGAAAACTGGATCCTTGGCGAGCTGCGTAACCTGCGTCAGGACATGATGGAATACCGTAACCAGATGAACCTGCTGGTCACCGACCGGGAGCTGGAAGTGGCGGACAAGGCCATGGGTTACGCCACCAATACGGTGACCTACTTCTTCTACCTGATTGCCGGCGCTGCCTCCATCCTGGCCCTGGTGGGCTGGTCCACCATCCGTGACCTGAAGGACAACGTGCGGGTCTACGCGGAAAAGGAAATGGCCCGCCTGACCAGTGAGTATGAGGCTCGCCTGGCGGACCTGGAGCGTGAACTACGTAAGAAATCCCTCACCATTGCCGAAAACCAGGAAGAGATCGAGCGCACCAACGAGATCCACAGCCTGTGGCTGAAGGCCACCAAGGAGCCCAGCGCCCAGGCCAAGATCGAGCTGTATGACCGCATTCTCGAATTGCGTCCGGATGACCCGGAAGCCCTGGCCTGGAAGGCCGATGCGGCCCTGGAGCTGGGCGAGCAGCGCTGGGCCCTGAGCCTGTGTGACCGGGTGCTGGAAGTGGACGAGGAAAACTCCCATGCCTTGTACCAGCGCGCCTGCGCCTGGGCCGGGCTGGGCGAGATCGACAATGCGCTTGCCGACCTGGATACCGCCATCCAGACCTCGGAAACCCTGCGTCGCCATGCCCGCAGTGAAGAGATGTTCCGGCCGCTGCATGAGCTGGCTCGCTTCCAGGAACTGGTCGGCAGTGCAGACGAGCCCATCTGATAGGGCCATTCTGTCAATCCCATAGCCAAAGCCGCGCCCGCAAATGGTCAATTTGCGGGATACTTTCTGCTAGACTTGCCCCCCTTGTCAGTCAGGGCGATGACGGTCGGGTTACCGTTTTGTTCACCCGACGGGCCATAAGATGGCCTCTCGTGCGCCCCTATGGAGAATCCCATGACACGTGAAACTGGTGCCGGTGGCACCAAACAGATGCCGGACGTAGCGTCCAATTCCATGGTGGATCACATCCATAGCACCCTGGATTGGGTCGGCATGAGCGAAATTCACCTGCCTGCCCGGGTCAGTGACACCCTTGCCGGCGAGCGCCCGGTGAGCACGTCCATTCAGGCCTATGTGAACCTGGCCAATCCGGATTCCAAAGGCATTCATATGTCCCGGCTGTTCCTGATGCTGGAAGAGACCTTTGGTGATCATTCGGTCAGTGCTGCATCCATTGAACAGCTGCTGCGTAATTTCCTGCAGACTCACGAAGGTCTCAGCACCCGTGGCTTTGTGCAGCTGGACTTCGAATACTCCATGCGTCGCCCAGCCCTGAAGAGCAGCTATTCCGGCTGGAAGAGCTACCCGGTGAGCATCAAGGGCACTCTGTGCGAAGAAGGCATGCGTATCGAGATGTACGTGGAAGTGCCTTACTCCTCCACCTGTCCCTGCTCGGCGGCCCTGTCCCGCCAGCTGATCCAGGAACAATTCCGCCGTGATTTTGCCGAGGGCAAAGTGGACGCGGATGCGGTCTTCGAATGGCTGGGCACGGAAGAGGGCATCCTGGCTACCCCGCACAGCCAGCGTTCGGTGGCCCAGGTGCGAGTGTTGCTGGACCACACCGAAGGCGATGCCTTCCCGATAACGGCGCTGATTGATTCCATCGAAGGGGCCCTGAAAACCCCGGTGCAGACCGCCGTGAAGCGGGTGGACGAACAGGAATTTGCCCTGCTCAACGGCCAGAACCTGATGTTCTGCGAAGATGCGGCCCGCCGTCTCAAGCAGGCCCTGAATCCGCAGGGCTGCTACAAGGATTTCTGGCTGCGTGTGAACCACCTGGAAAGCCTGCATGCCCACAACGCGGTGGCCATCGTCACCAAAGAAGTGGACGGTGGCTACCTGCCGATTCCCTGATCTGTTGGCGCGTCACAAGAAGCCCTCTTCCTGAACGGGAAGGGGGCTTTTTTGTGGCTGCCGGACCTTCAGGCCCTTGTGGGAAGCGATGCTCGCATCTCGAAGGGCTGTATTAATGGCTCCACCATTTCGACTTTTCCCGTCCCTTTCGTTGCGTCCGGCCCCTTTGTGATTTGCGGCCATGGTGCTGCCTGGTTGCTCAAGTTGTGATCAAATGCCGGGCCGGCCATGCCAATATCCGCTAGTTTGCATATCGGCACTGGTGTCCCAGCCAGCCGAAAACAATAAAAAAACGCTAGGCAGACCAGAAATGAGTACGACTGATGCGTCCCGGCCCGCTGCGGGTCGGTTCTACCGGAAGGAACTGGTGGCATTGCTGGATCATTGCGCCCGGGTTCCGCTGACTCTGTTGCTGGCCCCGGCCGGGGCGGGCAAATCCACCTTGCTCAGCCAGTGGCAGACCGGTGCCGAGCCCCGTGCGGTGGTGTCCCTGAACCTGCGTCCGGTGGATGATGATCCGGTGCGCTTTCTGCGCCGTTTCGCCGAGCAGACACGGGCAGTGGTGCCGGCGTTTGATACCTCCTGGTTCATGCCCTTCGATGTGGCCGAGTTGCCACCATCGTCCATTGCCGATGCCCTGTTTGATGCCCTCGAGCAGGTCAGTGAGCCCCTCTTTATTGTCTTTGATGACTTCCAGCATATCCGCAGCCCGGAAACCCTCAGCGTCATCAGCACCCTGCTGGACCAGCCACCGGCAGACGTCCATCTGATTATTGCCAGTCGTACCCAGCCGTCCTTTGATGTCAGTCGCCTGCGGCTGGACGATGCTGTGGTGGAGATCGGTGCCGCCGACCTGAAGATACGTCGCGAGGAAGTTACCGCGCTCAATGAAGGCCTGGGTGGCACGGCCCTGGACGAGGACGAGCTGGCTCATCTGCTTACCATCACCGAAGGCTGGATGGCCGGGGTCAAGATTGCCCTGCTGGCGGCCATGCGTTCCGGGATGCAGACCCTGCAGGACTTTGATGCCAGCCAGCCAGAGTTGATGGAGTACTTCGGCCATGCAGTCTTGAAAGGCCTGCCCGATACCGCCCGCACCCTGTTCATGCAGAGCTCGCTGCTGGACAGTTTCAATGCCGAGCTGTGCGACCAGGTGCTGCACAGCGATCGCGCCGCCCGCCTGATCGAGGAGCTGACCTCCCGGGAGCTGTTTCTGATCCCGGTGCCCGGCAAGTCCGGTTGGTATCGTTACCATGCGCTGCTCAAGGATTTCCTGCGCGCCCGGGTGGCCATCGACATGCCCGACTGCATCGCGCCGATTCATCGCCGGGCTACCCGCTATTTCGTGCGTCAGCAGAATTTTCGCCAGGCGGTATGGCATGCCAAACGGGCCGGGGACGACACGCTGTTTATTCATTGCCTGGAGCAGGCCTTCGACTACTGGCTGCGCGAAGGCTACACCGCCCACATTCTCGACTGGGCGGAAACCCTGCCCGATAGCGTGATTCTCAGTCGCGACGAATTGTCCGCCCCCCTGATCAGCACCCTGACCCTGTCGCGCCGTTTTTTTCGTGCCCGCTATTACCTGGATGCCTTGAAGGAGGCGCCACGTAGTGGTGACGTGGCCTGGGGAAATCATGCCCGGGTGATCGACTTTCTGGAAATGCACCTGCAACTGTTCCAGCACGATACCGATTTCATGGAAGGTGCCAATCTGTCGCTACTGATGGAAAGCAGCGGGCATCGGGATATTCGCGCCTTCTCCCTGGCCATGGTGGCCTACTACCATTTACAGCATGGCCGGCTGGAATCCGCGCTGGCGTTTTCCTGTCAGGCGCGGGATGTTCTGCTGCGTCTGGGGCATCATTTCACCGCCGGTTATGCTGGGCTGATCATGGCACTGGCCAATCACCAGCTTGGCCACATCGGCGAAGCGGTCGCCTTTATCAACGAACACTTTCATGGCTCCTCGCGGGATTGCCCGACTTGGTCACTGTGGGCAACGGGCATGGTGGTAGTGCTGTACGACCAGAACCGTCTGGAAGAAGCCCAGCAACTGTGCGAAGACCTGCTGCCCATGGTGTCGTCTGCCTCGGCAACGGAGGTAATCTCCACGGTCTATCTGACGCTGTCGCGGTTACAGCACTTGCAGGGCAAGCAAAAGCCCTGCGAGCGCATGCTGGAAAAACTGCTCGGCATCTTGCAGCTGGGAAATTACCAACGCTTCGTCAACATGGCGGTACTGGAAATGATGCGTCAGGCGTTCACGACCGGCCACTGGGCCCGACTGGACGCGGTAGCGGAACGCTTCGACCTGGCCGGCTGGGTGGCTGACAACGCCACGCGCACCCCGGCGACCTACAGCCAGAGCTGGGAGCGCAAAGGGCTGGCCGCGGCCTACTGGCTGATCGCCAATGGTCGTCTTGCCGAGGCGGAAGCCGTGTTGCAACGGCTGCTGGCGGTGGTGAAGGCGGCGGGTATCATGACTCGGGCCTCCATCATCGAGGCCAACTTGTTGGTGATCACCAGCAAGGGGCTCTCTGCCAGCGAGCAGGCCAAGCGGGTAGATGAGCTGGTGACCCGTTACGGTTTGCTCAACATCAATCGCTCCGTGTTTGACGAGGCGCCGGGGCTGGCCAGCCTGATGCAACGGCTATGGGGAAGCGGGGCCCTGATGTTGCCGGATTTCTATACCGAGCTGTTCCCCTCTGTGTTCGATGCCGCGCCTGCCAACGATCCCCTGGCGGTGGACCCGGAATCGGTGCTTACGCCGAAAGAGCTGGAGATCTTCGAACTGCTGCAGAGCGGCCTTAGCAATGCCCATATCAGCGAAAAGACCGGCACTTCCGTCACCACCACCAAGTGGCACCTGAAAAACATCTACAGCAAACTCGGCGTCTCCAGCCGCACCGAAGCCGTCCTGCGCGCCGCATCGCGTTAGCCGCTCTTGTTGGTAAATCGTTTTCACCACAGAGGTCACAGAGCACACAGAGTTAAAACCCTTTCAGGCTGCTACGGTTTTCATGTAGAGCGTCGCTTGCGGCATGATTTAGGGGCTGGCGAGTTGCGAGGAGCGAAAGGCCCTGTCTGCGGTGTTTTTGCTTTTTGAAACCTTCTACATCGCGCCGCCAGCGCCGTACTTAATAGAGGTCGTAGCTGTCCGCGGGTTGAACTCTGTGCGCTCTGTGACCTCTGTGGTAAAAAACAGATTGTCCCCCACACCCAAACCATGACCCGGTTCGCGATTTCCGCTTACCCCCTCCCGCAGGAGGGGGTGGAGGGGGTTGCCCCGTTGCTAGAGTCCGGGCGTTGTCATCCGACATACCCCGAGAACAACAAGACGGAGGCTTATCATGGCTATGACCCCCTGGGTTACCTGGCCGGCCCTCACCAAATTCGGCACCCTGGGCGTTATGGGTGCGTTGCTGGTACTGGCTGGGCAGCGGGAAGACCTGCTCGAAAACAACATGTTCGACATGGAAAGCTGGGACGAAAAGAATGCCAGCATTGTCTGTGACGAACGCAGTCTCACCGCCCGTACTGAAGACGGCACCTGTAATATTCTCGACAATCCGGCGGAAGGCTCCGCCCATGCCAACTTCGGCCGTAACGTAGACCCGGCGTCGGTGTATGCGGAAAACGCCAGCGGCAACCTGCTGACCCCCAACCCCCGGGAAGTCAGTAACCTGATCATGTCCCGTGGCGGTGATTTCAAGCCTGCTACCACCCTGAACTTTATCGCCACCTCCTGGATTCAGTTCATGGTGCACGACTGGTTCGACCACGGTCCCCGCACCGAGGCCAACCCGATCGAATTCCCGTTGCCGCCTGGCGATGTGCTGGGCGATGGCACCATGTCCGTGCAGCGTACCCGCCCGGACCCGGACGTCAGCGGCGATGAATCCATCGTTACCTACGAGAACATCAACACCCACTGGTGGGATGGCTCCCAGCTCTACGGTAGCGACAAGGACACCAACGACGAAGTCCGTTCCTTCGTGGACGGCAAGCTGAAAGTGGACGGCAACGGTCGCCTGCCCACGGAATTCCTCAGCGGCAAACCCATCACCGGGTTCAATGAAAACTGGTGGGTGGGGCTGAGCATGATGCATCACCTGTTCACCTTGGAGCACAACGCCATTGCCGACATGCTCAAGGCCAACAACCCGGGCAAGTCTGATCAGTGGCTGTTCGACAAGGCGCGCCTGATCAACTCCGCGCTGATGGCCAAGATCCACACCGTGGAATGGACCCCGGCGATTCTGGCTAACCCGGTATTGGAGCGGGCCATGTACGCCAACTGGTGGGGCCTGGGCGGTGATCGCGACACCCGCGACAAATTCCAGGAAGACCTGGATATGCTCAACAACAACCTGGGCCAGCTGGGCAGCCTGTTTGACCTGGTCGGCATCGACACCGGCCTGGGCGACAATCCCACCAGCTCCATTGAACATGCTCTGGCCGGCCTGGTGGGCTCGCGCACCCCGAACAACTACGGCGTGCCTTACACCCTCACCGAAGAATTCGTCTCCGTGTATCGCATGCACCCGCTGCTGCGCGACGAGATCAAGGTGTACGACATCGGCTCCAACATCGTTGATCAGGAAATCCCCATCCAGGACACCCGCAACGGCGATGCGGAAGACCTGCTCGGTGACGTGGGTCAGGACCGCCTGTGGTATTCCTTCGGCATCACCCATCCGGGATCGCTGACCCTGAACAATTACCCGGATTTCCTGCGTAACCTGTCCATGCCGCTGATCGGCGACATCGACATGGCCGCCATCGACGTACTGCGTGACCGGGAACGTGGCGTGCCGCGCTACAACGAATTCCGCCGCCAGATCGGCCTCAAGCCAATCACCAGTTTCGAGGACCTCACCAGCGATCCCCAGCTGCTGGCGGATCTGAAGTCTCTCTACAACAACGACATCGAAATGATCGACACCCTGGTAGGGCAGTTGGCGGAAGAAACCCGTCCGGAAGGCTTTGGCTTCGGCGAGACTTCCTTCCAGATCTTCATCCTCAATGCCTCCCGTCGTCTGATGACCGACCGCTTCTTCACCACCGACTATACCGACGAGGTCTACACCGCCGCCGGTATCGACTGGGTGGAAGACCACACCATGGTGGACGTGATTCGTCGTCACTTCCCGGCGTTGGCCACCAGCCTGGTGGGCATGGACAACGCCTTCAAACCCTGGGGCCTGAACATGCCCGACGACTATCAGGACTGGTCCGCCCAGGCCAAGCAGGATCATCTGTGGGTCAACGGCGCGCTGCGCACCAGCTACGAAGAGGGTGAGGTGCCCGCCATCGAGCCGATCGACATCGGCGGCCTGATCAACTCGGTACTTTGGAAGAAAGTGCAGGATGTCACCGACGTGGCGCCCCCGGGCTACAGCAAGCCGATTCACCCCCGCGGTGCTTTGGCCAAGGTGCAGTTCCAGTCCTCCGGCGGCCATGACTACAGCGGCCTGTTTCAGGGCGCCGACCACGGCCTGCTGCGCCTGTCCGTCACCGGCGACCCGTCCGACCGTGGCTTCGCCCCCGGCCTGGCGCTGAAACTGCTGGTGGATGGCAAACGCTCGGAAAACGTATCGGCGCTCTATACCCTTAGTGGACAAGGCGACAACCACAACATCTTCGCCAACGAACTGTCCAACTACGTGCAGGCGGAAGTGAACGAGACCCTGGGCACCACCACCCTGTTCTCCCTGGTGTCCACCAAGCCCACGCTGCTGGTGATGAGCGACATGGCCAAAGTGAACCAGGATGGCAGCGCAGCAGGCAGCGTCAAAACCCCGACGCAGGTCTACTTCGTCCCCAACCCGGATCTGAGAAACACCATCAGCACTGCCCCCCACGATTTCCGTGACGATCTCACGGCCATCCCGGCGGGCACCAAGGTGTACGACGTCTACGGCACCGATATGCAGATCAAGACGTCCATCTGGCCCTGGGTCACCGAACGCTACGCCCGCGAGCGTCGCAACAGCGCCGTCAAAATCGGCGAACTGGTCACCCGGTCCGAGTTCACCCTGTCCCAATTCGGTGATACTGGCATCTTCTTCAAGCACCAGCGTTACGAAGACCGTTAAGGGAGAGCGGCGCTAACCCCGCCACCACCAGGCCCGGGCAGCCACAAGCTACCCGGGCTTTTTTATGCCCGTCGTACTCGTCTCCGCCCAGCCATCTGTGGGAGCCGTCACGCGTATCGCAAACCTCAATCCACAGGGCTCTCTCCTCCAAAACCGTCCGTGCTCAACAGATGGGCTTCCCTAGCCTGTAGGATATGGCTTACAGAAAATGCTAACTGGTTGATATAAAGTGGATTTATAGAGAGGGAGTACTTTGCCAAAAGGCACACTCGTACCGGCATTATGTCGAACGTTCGCGATTTGTCAGTTGGGATAGGTTCTCAATTTAGTGGTAAGTTGCTGCCCAATATCAAATTATTCGTGGCTAATCTTGTAAGCCAAAAATAATTATGTCGAATTGAGTTAAGTCGATTCGTTCGTCTTAATACGCTGTTAGAGCAAACACATCTATGCGCATAATTCTCGTTCTTCTCGCAGCCGCTTTCCTGGCCAGTTGTGACACGCTACATGGAGTGCGGATGCCTGTCAGTCCCGCGTTCGACGGCGATTCTTGGGATTGCGCTTATGGGGAAATGGAAGCTAGAGGATATTCGGTCGCGGTAGACGATATAGGCCAGCTTTCTGTGTCTGCAACAACTGGTAACTACCTCTTCTCAGTTTACCCGGATGTGGAAGGCCTTATGCGGATGTATTCATATTCTCTTCACGCTCCTCCTAGCTGTGCGGGCGCCGAACAAGCATACGGAGGTATGAAGGTGCTTTTGAATGTCTTAGAACAGAATTGTGGCTACACGGCAGACAGCGTTTCCGTAGAGTTTGAGTGCAGCTCTAACAAAGCGTTGCACCCGACAAGCCGGTGAACGCGGCGTTAAGCATAGGGGCGCCATGGATACTTATTTAACTCTAGGTGCAATTGTGATCGAGTTTGGTTTGCCCGCCGCTCTCATCTATGTTGGAGCAAAGAAACCAAATGCGAGAAAAATAGTTGCTCCTGTGGTCGGCGCTCTTACGCCATTGTTGCTTTTTTATGTTGTTGGTGGCGTAAGTCACGTTCTGCGCCAGGAAGAAGGGCCCTCAATGTTTATGGCTGTTTTTGTAATGTCTTTTTTCCCCTATTGTGTATTGGCTGTGGCAGGAGCTGTGCTAGGGATCTTCCTGCCGAATAATTTGAGGCTTGAATGGCGGTACGTGGTTGCATTCTTTTTGGGGCCTGCTGTGGGTCTTGGGTTGGTTGCGGTATCGTAGTTGTTTTTATTAACAAGTGGCGGCAGCAGGATAAAATATCCGCTCTTGCCTCGCTACAATTTTCCCGCTGCGCGCGGTGTTGAAAATGAGAAAGACTGACAAAAAAAGAGAAAACGCTCTGAGGCAGGCGCTGACCGAAGCTTGCGAGACAGCATTGGAAAAATACGAAGGATTCCAGTGGTTGACGCACTTCGTGAACTATAGTGATTTTCCTGCGTCGCTGTCGATTGTCTGTGTGTATGACACAAATGCCCATCTCGCCAAGACGGATAAGGAAGGTATGCGTGCGCTTATCAAAGAAAAACTGGCGTCTATTGATATCAAGATGAATGACTATCGTCAGCAGGTTCGCTTCGATACGGAAGAGGACTGCAACAATGACAATGATGGGAAATGGAATAAGCGTTTCAGTTAATCTCAGCCTGAAAAGCCTGGGCTAGGTCCTGCCTCGTTTTCGCCTGCTTAGCTGTTGCTAGCTCACTAGCGCGTGGCGATGTACAGGCCCAAACCAAAACGCCCACCTTTCGGTGGGCGTTTTTCGTTCAGCCTTCGGCTATCAACAGGGCTTAGAACCGCCCGTTGATCCCGAAGCCCAGGTTCGACACTTCATCACCGCTGCGATCGACTGCGCGCAGGTATTCCACGCTGAGGAAGATCTGGTTGGTGATGGTGATGTCGGCGCCCAGGCCCAGGGACAGGTCCTTGTAGTTTTCACCGTCGGAACCGCCGCCGGGGAAGTTGGCGGTGGTTTCGATGTAGGACACACCGATCAGGCCGTAGGGGCGTACCGGCAGGGTGTTGGGGAACTGGCCACGGAAGTAGGCGCCGTACATGCGGTCAATTTCCAGGTCCACGTTGTTGCTCAGTTCGTCATCGCCGACACCCAGGCCCAGGCGCAGTTCGCCGCCGAGGGTTTCATCCTTGTTGATCCAGGTGCCGAATTTGAATTGCAGGGCGTTCGGCTTGGCGGAGGAGCTGGTGTTGTCCGGCTCGATCTTGCTGCTGACAATTTCCAGACCGGCGTAGCCGCTTGCCTGGGCGAACATGGGCAGAGCCAGGATGGCGGCTAGCAGTACTTTTTTCATGGTGTCTCCCGCTTGAGTCATGTGTATGACGAAGTAATGAAACGGATTGTAGTGAAAAGAAGGCGGTACGGCGACCGGGGGAGGCGATGCTCGTGTCGCGAAGGTGCCTGTGAAAGCGCTGTTATTCGCGATGCAAGCATCGCTTCCCACAGAAAGATCAGAAATGCCGTGAGCCTTTCAGTTCTTCCTTAGTGGTTGTGATCATGTTCGTCGTCATGATCGTGGTCGTCTTCCTCGTGGTCATGCTGCTCGCCGTCTTCGCTGCTCAGACCTACCCAGGTGAGTTGGCCCGGGGTGAAGGTGAGGTTGAGCGGGGTGGCGAGGGTGCCGGATTCCACGTCGACGACAATGATGGACTGGCTGTTGGCGTGGGACAGGAACACCTGGGCGGGTTCGCCGCCGACGGCCATGGAAACGCGGCTGCCGTGGCCGCTGGCGGGCGGGGCGGCGGTTTCCGGGTCGATGGCGTTTTCCAGGTGGGCGTGTTCGCTCCAGTCAGCGGTGTCGACGATGCGCAGGTCGCCGCTGTCATCCAGCAGGATCAGATGCTCGCCGTGGCTGTCCAGGGCATGGCTGTCCAGGCTGACGGCGGCGCCTTCGGTCCAGTCCAGTTCTTCCGCGTCGCCATGGTCCGGGTGGATGATGAGGATGCGATCGCCGGCGTAGGCCACGAACTGGGGCAGTTCGTGGTGGCTGTCGAAGCTGCCGACCCGCTCGCCCTCAGCCAGGCCCAGGGTGGCGTTGTCCACGTGCTGGGCGGTGAAGGTTTCACCGTCCTGGTGGACGATGAGGATGCCGTCACTGCAGCCGAATACGGAGTATTCCTCGTTGGAGCCGGCACCGTGCAGGTCCGGGCAATCCAGGCTGATGGTGCCTTCGCCGTGGTAGTGGTCGCCGTGCTGGTGGAGGATGTCCACTTTTTCGGGCAGGCCGTTGGCGGCGGTGCGGCGGGTGGCCAGCACGATTTCCCCACGGGGTTCGGCCACACCGTGGTGGGCGCTGGCGAAGGTATGGTCGGCCTCCATTGTGGCGCTTTCCAGGGAGTGGTCAGTGAGTACTTGCACCTGCGCCATCAGGGCGCTACCGGCGTCGCCGTCGTAGAACAGGGCGGCTTGTTCACCGTGGACCCGGTAGTGGGTTGGACGCGGGCCGGTGAGGGTGCCGACCAGGCCTGGTGCTACTTCATCCACGTGGTCGTCGTGGCGGTAGAGGCCGCCGTCGATGATCTGCACCTGGTTGGCGTTGCGCTGCATGGCCAGCACGAAGCGTTTGCCGGGGCTGGTGTAGAGGGCGCTGGGGGCGTTGTTCAGGGCCAGGCTGCCGGGCAGCAGGGCCTGTTCTTCCAGGTCGTAGGCGTAGAGCTGGTCGCCGGTCCCGTCGCGGGACAGGATAGCCAGACGGCCCGGGTGATCGCCATGTTCTTCGTGGTCATGGGCGTCGTCTCCGCCGCCGCCCAGCGGGGTGCTGCCGGTTTCGTTTTCACAGCCAGCCAGTAGCAGGGCGGCCAGCATCCAGATAAGCAGGGCCGGGCCCCGCTTGGCTGCGTGTTTGAAGCGTTGCATGGTGTTCTCCAATTCGATGTCGCGGCTCCGGCGGAATAATGGCGCCGGAGACCTTCGTTTTACGGAACGAAAAAGGCGTTAAAACTCGATACGGGTACCCACGGTCAGGTTGCGACCCGGTTCCGGCACGGTGCTGGCCAGGAAGGAGGCGTGGTTAAACACTTCCTCACCGAGCAGGTTGTTGCCGCGCACGTAGAAGGTGTAGCGCTGGTCACCGCGCAGCCGGTAGCTGATGGTGACGTTGGCCATGTCATAGGCTGCGGTACGGTCCTCGAAACCGGCGATCTGGTCCTGGGCGAAGCTGCGGTAATACTCCAGCTCGGCATCGAAATGCCCCACGTAGGTGTTGAGCCGGGTACCCAGTCGCTTGGCGGGGATGCGTGGCAGGTAGCCGCCGTCATCGAAGGTGGCGCGCACCATGTCGCCGAATACGGTGATGCCGATGGGGTCGATGCCGTAGTAGCTCACCGAGGCTTCGGCACCGGTGAAGGTGGCGTCGCGCTGGCTGTACTTGATCAGGCGGAAGTCCTCGATCTGGTCCAGGGTGCGGGCGTAGATGTAGTTGTTGATGCGGTTCTCGAATACGCCCAGGTCAAACAGCCAGTCGCCCTGAGTCTTGCGCAGGTTCAGGTTGGCGTTGAGGCCGATTTCGTCGTCCAGGTCCCGCTGGCCGCCCCCGCAGGCGCTGAACAGGCCACACTCGTAGGTGTTGGTGGCCAGGTGGACGCCTTCGGCGTACAGCTCCTGGGCGCTGGGGGCGCGCTCGGAATGGCCCAGGGACAGCACCAGTTCATAGCCTGGCACGAAGGCCCAGTTGGCGGCGGCGGACAGGGAGGTGCTGTCCTGCTTCAGATCCGGTAGCGCTTCACCGGGACGGTCTTCGGGCCGCAGTCGCTGGTGCTCCTGGCGGGCGCCCAGCTCGAAACGCCATTGATCGTTGAGCCGGTACTCTTCCACGGCGAACAGGGCCATGGCGCGGCTTTCAGTTTTCGGCACGAAGGCTTCACCCCCCAGGGAGCTGAAGTCGAAGTCGGTGTACTGCATGCCGACCACACCCCGCCAGTTGCCGATGGGGGCGTGCTCCACTTCCAGCCGGGCGTCGCCGCCGCGGTTGCGAAAGGTAGTGCCGATTTCGCCTTCCTCGATTTCGTGGTGGCGGTATTCGGTGTGGTTGCCGCGAAAGCGGATGGCGGTGATGCCGTCCATGGGGTTGCGGTATTCGCCACGAGCATCCACCCGACGGCTGGCCAGGTCCACGTAGGGGGTGACTTCCTCGCCGTGCTCGTGGTCGTGTTCTTCTTCCGGGCAGGCCAGGCTGTTGCCGCTGACACCGCACTCCTCGAACTCATGGTTGTGGCCGGGCAGGCCGTAGTTGTCGCGGCGGTAGCTGTAGGCCATGCCGAAGAAACCCTGGTCACCGATCCAGGAGGCGCCGATGCTGCTGTTGTCGCTTTCGGCGAAGGTGCCAGGCACGGTGAGGCGGTCGAAACCGTCCACTTCGTAGTCGTCGGCGTCGCGGCGACTGCCTTCTACCCGGAACACCAGATTGTCGGTGGCGGAGAAGGTGATGCCGGCGGCGGTGGCGTTTTCATCGGCCACGGTGTTGGCGCGGGCGCCCACGAAGCCTTCCACGTCCTCACGCGGGCGTTCGGTGGGAATACGGCTGTCCAGCACATTCACTACACCGCCACTGGCGCCACTGCCATAAAGCAGGGTAGAGGGGCCACGCAGGACTTCGATCTGGCGGGCCAGCATGGGGTCCACGGTGACGGTATGGTCCGGGGAGATCCTGGAGGCATCCAGCACTGCGGAGCCGTCGTTGAGCACACCCACGCGCGGACCGCTCTGGCCACGAATGACCGGGCGGCTGGCGCCGCCACCGAAGGTGTCGCTGTGCACGCCGGGCTGGTTGTTCAGGGTCTCGCCCAGGGTGGCGGTGTTTTTCTGGGTGAGGGTTTGCTGGTCCATCACCGAGTAGGGGGTGCTGGGACTGCCGCTGCCCAGGGGCAGGGCGGACACGTTTACTGCTTCCAGTTCATTGGCGCTGGATTGGCTGGAGTCGTCGGCCTTAACGACCGTTGGGGCCAGCGATACTGCCAGCGCCACGGCGACGCACCCGGCCAGGGTGTGACGTCGAGAATTCATAGAAACCTCTGTCTTCACGTTTGAGCGGCCACGACGCTGGATTCAAGGGTCCTGGTGTCGTGGTCCGGAACGGGGGTCCAACAGCGTTATGCACGGCCGATCATCACGGTGAACCGTGCGGTGGCTGTCGGATTGAACAAACGGTGTCAGGCAGAGGCCGGTGGGCCACGCGCGGGGTGGGAGAGGCGGTCAAGGGTGCGCCGTATCGGTGCTGCCACGGGGGCTGGTGCCGGTTCGGCGTGCAGGGAAACAACGTGAACATAGTGGCTGGGCAGGGCGAGCATGCCCTGGCCGTGGGTGCAGACCTGGCAATCGGCAGCGGCCAGCAGTTCCTTGTGCGGATCGTGAGGCTGGGCATCAATGTGCGCGGGCGCATGCCAGGCAAGCAGAAGCTGGGCGCAGAACAGCGCCAGAATCAATGACAGCGACAGGCCTTGGCGGGCGCGCATCATGATACGTTCTTCCCTGGGGCGGTGTGGTCGCAGCAGCGGTGCTGTTCTTCTCCGGGCTCAGTGCCCGGCACATAGTCAAAGCCGCCGGCATGCCAGGGGTGACACTTGCACAAACGCCTCAAAGCCAGCGCGCTGCCGCGCAGGCTGCCATGGACTTCCACCGCCTGCCGGGCGTATTCCGAGCAGGTGGGGTAGAAGCGGCACTGGTTGCCGATCCAGGGGCTCAGCAGCTTCTGGTACAACCAGAGCATGCCGAGCAGAAGCGATTTCACGGTATCAAGACCTGTGTGGTGTCAACTCAACGGGGCATGATACGGCTAATCTGGTGGCGGATGCCACCCTGGTTAAAATCGATTTTTTACCACAGAGGGCACAGAGTTCATCGAGGAAAGGCTGGCTCCTACAAGAAACGTTGGCCGGTTGTGCCAATTTGCTGCTGTGCTCTTGTCTGATGAATGGCGAGGCGCATACTGCGCCACGGACATGATTGTGAGGAGTGTTGTTGTGAAAGCTGTTGTTGTGGCGTTGTTGATGCTGGCGGCCCCTTCCTGGGCGGCGGACTGGGAATTGAACCACGAGGGCACCCAGCGGGGTGAGGTCACCACCTATGTGCGCGAAGTCTCCAACAGCCCGGTGAAGGCCTTCAAGGGAGTGGTGGAACTGAAGGCCAGCGCCACCTCGATACTGGCGGTGATCACGGCGGTGGATACCTTCCCTGAGTGGATTTTCCAGAGCCAGGGGGCTGAGCGACTCAGCATGGAAGAAAAAGAGCGGATCCACATGCGCTTCAATGGTATCTGGCCGGTGGCGGACCGGGATGTGGTGCTGGCTAATACACTGACCCAGCAGGCCGATGGCGAGATTCATCTGCACAGCGAAAATGCAGAGGGCTTCAAGGACAAGCAGCAGGGCTTCGTGCGCATCCCTGCCCTGGATAACCAGTTCGTGATCACGCCGTTGCCCGACGGCTGGGTGAGGGTGAAATTCGAAACCTTCGTGGACCCGGGCGGCAATGTGCCGGTGTGGCTGGCGAATCTGGTGTCCACCAAGGCGCCCCGAGTGACGCTGGAAGGGTTGAAAGAGCAGCTGGAGAAGCCGCGATTCGCCAATGCCACGCGGGCGGATTTGCCGGCACTGCCGGGGATGGAAGCGCTGGAGTTGTGAGTTGCAAGTTACAAGTTGCAACGCGATTAATGTTTCTCGCAGGTTCTAACGAGAGAGGCCGCGCCCAGGCGTTGGGCGCGGCCTCTTTACTTCTGATATGCAGGAAAACTTTTCCGCGTTGAAACTTGTAACTTGTAACTTGCAACTGCTTCATCGACTCCAGCGTGTGCCTTCGCGGGTGTCTTCCAGCTGGATGCCGGCATCGGTGAGTTGCTGGCGGATCTCGTCGGCGCGGGCGAAGTTCTTGTCTTTCTTGGCCTGGGTGCGCTCGGCGACCAGGGCATCGATCTCGTCGTTGCTGAGACCGTCCTCGCGCACGTTCTTGTTCTGGAACCAGGCGGTGGGGTCCTCGGTCAGCAGGCCCAGCAAGTCGGCGGCGGCCAGCAGTTCGGCTTTCAGCTCCGGCTTGTCGGCCAGGTCAGCCTTGTTCAGTTCCCCGGCGATGGCGTGCAGGGCGCTGACCGCTTCCGAGGTATTCAGGTCATCTTTAAGGGCTTCCAGCACCGGGTGGTTGTCCGGCAGTTGGTAACCGGCTTCCGACTCCACCGTCTCGCCCCGGCCGAGCAGGGCGTAGTAGAGGGTATCCAGGCCTTTCTCCGCGTTATCCAGTACGTCCGCGGAGAAGTTCAGCGGTGACCGGTAGTGGCTGGAAATCAGCGCGAAGCGCAGGATCTCGCCGTGGTACTGGGTAAGCAGATCGCGCACCAGGCGGAAGTTGCCCAGGGACTTGGACATCTTCTCGCCGTCGATGTTGATGTAGCCGTTGTGCATCCAGTAGCGCACGTAATCAGTGCCGTGGGCACAGCAGCCCTGGGCGATCTCGTTTTCGTGGTGCGGGAAGATCAGATCCTGGCCGCCGCCGTGGATGTCGATCACGTCACCCAGGTGCTTGTGGATCATGGCGGAGCATTCGATGTGCCAGCCAGGGCGGCCACGGCCCCAGGGGGAGTCCCAGCCCGGTTGCTCGTCAGTGGACGGCTTCCAGAGGATGAAATCGCCGGGGTGGCGCTTGTAGTCCGCCACTTCCACCCGGGCACCGGCGAGCATGTCTTCCAGTTTGCGACCGGACAGCTTGCCGTAGCCGGGCATGGATTCCACCGCGAACAGCACCTGGCCGTCGGCCTCGTAGGCGTGGCCTTTTTTCACCAGGGTCTCGATCATGGCGATCATTTCGCTGATGTGATCGGTGGCCTTGGGAATGATGCTCGGGGTTTTCGCGTTCAGGGACGCCATGTCCTCGGCGAAGGCGGCGGTGAAGCGCTCAGTGAGCACGCCGATATCTTCGTTGTTTTCCGCCGCGGCCTTGATGATCTTGTCATCAATGTCGGTGATGTTGCGGGCGTAGACCACTTCCGGGTAGAGCCGTTGCAGCAGCCGGTACAGCACATCAAACACCACCACCGGGCGGGCATTGCCGATATGGACGAAGTTATAGACCGTGGGGCCGCACACGTAGAGGGTGATGCGGTTGGGATCCAGCGGAATGAAGTCGTCCTTTTGCCCGGTGAGGGTGTTGTGCAGCTTGAGAGTCATTTTTTGTAAAGCTCTTTCGGATCGATGATCGGCGTCTTGTCGATGGTCACGTTGTCGGCGTCGGCTTTCCAGTAGAAGCAGTCGCGGCGGCCGGTGTGGCAGGCAGGGCCGGTCTGGTCCACTTTTACCAACACGGTGTCGGCGTCGCAGTCGATGCGCAGTTCTTTCAGCATCTGCACCTGGCCGGAGGATTCGCCCTTGCGCCAGAGTGTTTTCCGGGAGCGGGAAAAGTAGCAAACCCGACCGGTGGCCAGGGTTTCCTCCAGGGCTTCCCGGTTCATCCAGGCCATCATCAGCACTTCGCCGGTGTCATGCTGCTGGGCGATGGCGGCGATCAGGCCGTCGTCGGTGAGCTTCAGGTTGTCCAGGGCCTCCTGCAGGGGGACCTGGAAGCCTTCGGGCTGTTGTTCGTTGTCTTTGAACATGACGCCTCCGGGGCGGAGAGTAAATCCGCTGTAGGAGCCCCTCTCGAGGGGCGAACGGTACTTGGCAACGCTTTCGCAAGCAGGTTCGCCCCTCGAGAGGGGCTCCTACAGATGCTTCGTTCAGATCGGCAGGCGGGTCGCGTTGGCCAGGGCGGTGACGGCGGCGTCCAGGCTTGTCGTGTCGGTGGCCTGGGAGCCCAGGGTCCGGATGGCCACCAGTTGCTCGTCCGCTTCTTTCTCACCAATGACCCAGATCTGCGGCACCTTGGCGCGGGAATGCTCGCGTACCTTGAAACCGATCTTTTCGTTACGCAGGTCCAGCTCCGCCGGGATGCCGGCCGCTTCCAGTCGTTCCTTCACGCTGCGGGCGTAGTCATCCGCCGCATTGGTGATGGTGCAGATCGCTACCGGTACCGGCGCCAGCCACAGGGGCAGGTGCCCGGCGGTGGACTCGATCAGGATGCCCAGGAAGCGTTCCAGGGACCCCAGTACCGCACGGTGCAGCATCACCGGACGCTGACGAGAGCCGTCTTCGGCCACGTATTCCGCATCCAGGCGCTCGGGCAGCACGAAGTCCACCTGCAGGGTGCCGCACTGCCAGTCACGGCCAATGGCGTCGCGCAGAACAAATTCCAGTTTCGGGCCGTAGAAGGCCCCTTCACCCGGGTTCAGTTCGCATTCCAGCCCCAGGGATTCCACCGCTTCACGCAAAGCGCCTTCGGCCTTGTCCCAGGTCTCGTCGGCGCCGGCACGTTTTTCCGGGCGGTCGGAGAACTTGATACGGAAGCTCTCGAAGCCGAAGTCCTTGTAGACCTCGCGCAGCATGGTGATGAACCCGGCGGTTTCCTCGTTGATCTGCCCTTCGGTACAGAAGATATGGGCATCGTCCTGGCTGAAGGAACGGGCGCGCATCAGGCCGTGCAGGGCGCCGTGGGCTTCGTTACGGAACAGGGTGGTGAACTCGCCGAGACGAATGGGCAGGTCCCGGTAGCTTTTGATGCCCTGGTTGAAGATCTGCACGTGGCCCGGGCAGTTCATGGGCTTGACCGCCATTTCCCGGTGATCGTGGGTGCAGACGGTGAACATGTCATCGCCGTACTTGTCCCAGTGACCGGACTTTTCCCAGAGGATACGGTCCATCATCTGCGGGGTGGCCACTTCCTGGTAGCCGCCTTTTTCCATCTTGCCGCGGATGTAGTTTTCCAGGTTCTTGCGCATGCGCCAGCCTTTCGGGTGCCAGAACATGCTGCCCACCGCTTCCTGCTGGATATGGAACAGGCCCATTTCCTTGGCCAGTTTACGGTGGTCACGTTTTTCCGCTTCCTCAAGCTGCTTGAGGTAAGCGTTGAGTTCTTTCTTGTCGCGCCAGGCGGTGCCGTAGATACGCTGCAGCTGAGCCTTGGAGGCATCGCCGCGCCAGTAGGCACCGGCCACTTTCATCAGTTTGAAGCCATCGCCCAGCTTGCTGGTGCTGGGCAGGTGGGGGCCTCGGCACAGGTCGATGAAATCGCCCTGGCGGTAGAGGCTCACTTCCTGGTCGGCGGGCAGGTCGCGGATGATTTCCGCCTTGAATTCCTCGCCTTCTTTCAGGAAGAAGCTGACGGCTTCGTCCCGGTCCCAGACTTCACGGCGGATATCCTCGTTGCGGCGTACGATTTCCATCATGCGCTTTTCGATGGCCTTGAGGTCTTCCGGGGTGAAAGAGTCTTCCCGGTAGAAGTCGTAGTAGAAGCCGTTTTCGATGGTCGGGCCAATGGTGACCTGGGTTCCCGGAAACAGCTCCTGCACCGCTTCTGCCATCACATGGGCAGCATCGTGGCGGATCAGCTCCAGGCCGTCATCGGTGTCGCGGGTGATGATTTCCACCGTGGCGCCATCGTCGATGGGCAGGTAAACATCGATCAACTTGCCGTCCACTTTGGCGGCAAGGGCCTGTTTGGCGAGTTTTTTGCTGATACGCTCGGCAATGTCCAGGGCGGACGCCGGCTGATCAAACGCCATGGTTGCCCCGTCGGGCAGTTGATAGCTGACACTCATGAGAGGTAGGAATCCAGATTGGCTCGGAACCGGCAGATGGTAGGCAATCGCGCCCCCGGCTTCAACCGGAACCGGCGGTATATGCGCCGGTCGGAGGGAAATAGACGTATAGCGGTGTGTTTTGCCTGAAATCCTGGCTCAGCCTATGCTTGCTGGGTAAATACACGATTTTGTTACGGATGATCATTGGGAGCCGGATTGCTCATGAACTCCTCTTTACCCGACACCGCTCCGGTGACGGATGAAAACCTGATGCCGCGGCTGTTGCGGGTAGCGCAGCATCTCAGCGAGCAGCGGGATGTACCGCGCCTGCTGCAGGTATTGCTGGATGAGGCACTGTACCTGTGTGAGGCGGATACTGGCTGGGTGTGGCTGTATGCGGATGGCAAGCCTGAGCCAGGGCTGAGCTGTCTCTGCCGTCGGGCTGGAGATGCCTCCCTGCACGAGGAGGCCAGCCTGTTCTGCCCCATGGCACGCAAAAGTGGTTTGCCCGAGCAGTGTTATGAAGACGGCAAGCCGCTGGCGGTGGATCTGTCGGAAAGCGCTCTCAGCGAGGAGGACCGGTATTTACTGGATGCGCTGGCCCCGGATGCTGGCGGGTTGCGGCTGTGGCCGCTGCGGAACCACGAAGGGGTGGTCATCGGTGTGCTGCAGCTGGCCTATAACCGCGCGCTACCGGCCCGTTTGCACCGGCTGGGCAAGCACAGCGACCTGATCTTCCAGTCCCTGCTCACCTATGCGGGCATTGCCCTGAGCAACCTGAGCCAGGTGCAGGAGCTCAAGGAGCTGCTGGATGCCTTTATCAAGGTGCTGGCCCAGGCCATTGATGCCAAGAGCCCGCACACCAGTGCCCACTGTCAGCGGGTGCCGGTGATCACCGAGATGCTGGCCCAGGCGGCCTGTGAGGATGACTCGGACTTTGCGGATTTTTCCCTGGATGAGGATGGCTGGTACGAGTTGCACGTGGCGGCCTGGTTGCACGACTGCGGCAAGCTGGCTACGCCGGATTCGGTGTTGGACAAGTCCACCAAGCTGCACACCCTGCATGACCGTATCGACGAGGTGGCCAGTCGCTTTGCCGCCCTGCGGGCGGAAATCCAGTTCCGTTACGAAAAGGCCTGCCTGCTTGATCCCGCCGATGAGCCCGCCAGCCGAGAGCGCATGGAAGCGGAAATCAGTCAATTGAAGGAAGATCTGGCGTTTCTGGAGCGCATCAATCGCGGCGGAGAAGCCATGGCCGAGGCGGACCAGCAACGGGTGCGGGATATCGCCGCGCGGCGCTGGACCGATGCCTGGGGCCAGAAAAAGCCCCTGCTCACCGACGACGAGGTTTACAACCTGTGCATTCCCCGGGGCACTCTGACTCCGGAAGAGCGGCAAATCATCAATGGCCACATGGATGTGACCCTGGATATGCTTGGCTCGTTGCCGTTCCCGCCCAAGCTGCGCCAGGTGCCGGAATATGCTGGGGGCCATCATGAAAAAATGGACGGCACCGGCTTTCCACTGGGGCTTACCCGCGACCAGATGTCGATCCCGGCGCGGATCATGGCCATCGCCGATGTGTTCGAGGCCCTTACCGCCAAGGAGCGACCCTACAAGACGCCGCTGAAACTCAGCGAAGCGCTTGGCATCCTGCAACGCATGCGCGACAACGATCACCTGGACCCGGATCTTTACCGGCTGTTTATCCGTTCCAGAGTGTGGCGCCAATACGCTGAGAAACATCTGGATCCGGTGCAGCTGGATGTGGAGGATGGCAGTGCGTTTTTGTGACGGGTTTTCTGTAGGAGCGTCGCTGGCGGCGCGATAAAAGACCAGGATCAAACGCATTTTCACCACAGAGGGCACAGAGCACACAGAGAAAAAACGTCTTTCCTCAGTGATCTCTGTGCCCTCTGTGGTAAATACCGCTTTTCAGGTTTTGGGTTTATGCTCTTCGTTCCGGTTTCGTGCCACCAGCGACGTTCTTGCAGCAAAATTGCCGAATTTCCCCTTGAGGTTTCTTGTGCGTATTTCTTTTTTTGTAGTGCTCTGTTTGTTGTCACCTCTGTCGCTTGCCAGCGACTGGCTGCTATCCCTGGAAGGGGAGCGTACCCAGGGGGCGCTGTTGCGTGGGCAGGTGGCAAGTGGGGTGGCGGTCAAACTGGGTGACCGGGCGGTGCGGACCACGCCGGAAGGTTTTTTTGCCGTTGGTTTCGGTCGGGATGATGCCCTTGAACAGGTGTTGGTACTGGAAAGGCAGGGCGAGGTACAGCAGGTACCCGTGACGCTTAGCAAGCGGGAGTACGACATCCAGCGAGTCGAAGGGGTACCCAAACGTACCGTGGAGCCACCGCCGGAAGCGGTGCTAAAGCGGATTCGTCGCGAGGTGGCCGAGATCAAGACGGCTCGGGATACCGACTCTGCCCTGCTGGCTTTTCTCAGTGATTTTCAGTGGCCGCTGACCGGGCGAATCAGCGGAGTCTACGGCAGTCAGCGGGTCTACAACGGCAAGCCAGGCCGTCCGCACTATGGTGTGGACGTGGCCCGCCCTGCCGGCACGGTTGTCGTTGCGCCGGCAGATGCGGTGGTGACCCTGGTGCAGAGTGACAACTATTATTCCGGCGGGACCCTGATCATGGATCATGGCTACGGCGTCTCCTCCACCATGATTCACCTCAGCGAGGTGTTGGTGGAAAAAGGTCAGACAGTGAAGCAGGGCGAGCCGGTGGCCAAAGTCGGCGCATCCGGCCGCGCCACCGGCCCGCACCTGGACTGGCGGTTGAACTGGTTTGAAGTGAAGCTGGATCCGGTGACGGTGGTGCCGCCGATGAATTGATAATTGAAAATGGATAATTGATAACTGCGCGATCGGTGTTACTGCAATTTTAAACGCAAGAGGCCGCGCCCATATTCCGGGCGCGGCCTCTTGCGTTTAAAAACGAACCGGTCTTGTCCGCGGCGTTATCAATTATCCATTCTCAATTATCAACTAACTCAACATCTCCACCAACCCCTGACTATTCATCAACGCCACCCGATTACGACCAGCACCCTTGGCCTGGTAGAGAGCTTCGTCGGCCTGTTTCAGGAGTTCGGCGCCATTGCTGGCGCCGTGATCGGAGCAGGCCACGCCCACGCTGATGGTGACTACCTGGCTGACCCGGGAGCCGCTGTGGGGCAGGCCCAGTTGCTCTACACGGTTTCGCATGCGCTCGGCAAACACCAGGGCGTCGTTGAAGCTGGAGTCGGTGAGCACGATGACAAATTCCTCGCCACCATAACGGGCAACAAAATCGGTTTCCGCCTGCACCATGGAGAGGGGGACATTGGAGATTTTCTTCAGGCATTCGTCCCCGGCGGGGTGGCCGTAGGTGTCGTTGTATTGTTTGAAGAAATCGATATCAAACAACAGCAGGGAAAGCCGTTCAGGTGCGTCCGGGTTGCCTTGCTTGTGCAAGTGGAAAAGATGATTGAGGCGGGATTCCATGCCCCGTCGGTTGATACACCCGGTGAGGCCATCCACGGTGGCCTGGTTTTCCAGTACCAGGTTGGCGGAGTGTAGTTCGTTGCGGTGCTGGTAGAGAACGTGTTCGGAGAGGAAGTGCTGCCGTAGCAGCCGCTCGTACACGTACTGGCCGAACAGGCTCATGCTGGCAAACGCCAGTGTCACCATGGTCAGAGTGGTGGACTCGAAGGGAGTGCGCTCCGGGTTGGCCACCAGTGTGGCGATCATGGCGCCTATCATGACCGTGGAACTGAGCAGGGCGGAATAGAACGGCACACGGATCAGGATGCAGATCATGATGATCGACAGGGGCGTGTGCAGGAAAAAGGTATAGGCAAGGGGGTGGTCAACATGCACGCCCAGGTAATTGCCTGTCAGGGCGATGGCAAAGGCCAGACCCAGTGTGGCCGGATGCAACCATTCCCGCCATTGAAGTTTGCGGGTGAGGATAGCGCAGCCGCCAGCGAGCATCAGGGTGAACAGGCGGGGGCGCCAGGAGTTGGTGATCACATCCGGGCCAATCCAGGATTCGATCAGCATGGCTGTGGCGATCAGGATGGAGACCAATCCCAGCGCCCAAGGAGCCACCTTTGAAACGCTTGCCAGGAAATACAGGCGAAAGTCTTTTTCCAGCGGCTTCGGCAGACGCAGGTGCCACGGCAGGATGATATCACTGCCAGTGGGAAGCGGGTTGCGTTTCTGGGGAGCTGTCACGGCCGATAGGGCTCCTGTCTGTCCATGTGTCGTTGGCGGCCATGTTTCATCATAGAGTATGCCCGTTATGGAAAAAAATCACAGGCGGCCAACGGCATATTGTAAGGACAGAAGGTCGTCAGCGTTCAGTCCAGCAGAGCCAGTAGTGCCTGTTGCTTGCCTGCGGGCAACCGTCGGAAGCGTTCCAGCAGGTACGCCTCCTCATTGCCATCAGGAATTGCCGGTTCGCCATGGGGCAAGGTTGTTGGCCAATTGCTCAGACTGTGCTGCAAGCGGGCAATGATCTCCGCGTTCATGCTTCGATGACTGAGGCCGGCGGCTTCCGCCACACTGGCCCGCATGCCATTGGGAAATCGAACCACGAACTTCTCGGCTCGCGTGGTTGCGCTGCTTGTCATAGTAACCTCTGAATCACACCTGCGAACTATAAATCAGCCTCTTTGTATAAGAGTGGCTGTTCCAGACAACACGGCAGGGTGTAGCGTTAACAGTGCATCAGACCTTACGCATTTTTTTGCCTTTAGGCGATACTGGCAGCTTGCCATTAAGCCTCAAACAGCGACCCGGTTAACACTGAAAACGGTAAAAATTGCTTTTACATTGCAGAATGCTTCACGCAACGTGTCTAAGGCGTCACGCAATGGGGGTGTTCGCTGCCTGCTGCGTGATGCAACAGGCATGCTTGGTTCTTCATGTGACAGCCCGATCGCCGCTCTATAGAATCCATCTCAATGATGCTTCATTGAGTGATGATTCATACCATGAATATTGGCGCGGCAGACCTGAACCTGCTCAAGTACCTGGACGTGTTGTTGCGCGAGCAGAATGTGACCCGGGCGGCGGAACAGCTGGGGATTACCCAGCCCGCCATGAGCAATTCGCTCAAGCGTTTGCGGGAACTGTTCGGCGACCCGTTGTTGATTCGTACCAGTGATGGCATGACTGCCACGGAGCGCGCCCAGGAGTTGCGCCCGTTGGTGCGACAGATTCTGTCCCAGGCAGAGCAGCTGTTTACGCCGGAGGATGTGTTCAAACCCTCTGAAAGCCGCCGGGTGTTTCGCATCATGACCAGCGACTATGCGGAAGCTACCCTGGTGCCCCATATCGTGCGGCGCCTGCGTGCAGAAGCGCCCAATGTGGTGCTGGATTTTCTGACCCCCTCGGACGTGAGCTACCAGGATATGGAGCAGGGTCGGGTGGACATGGCAGTGAACCGCTTCAACGAAATCCCCGGTTCCTTTCACCAGGTGAGCCTGTGGAAGGATTCCTTTTCCTGTCTGCTGAATAGGGATAACCCCATTGCCAGTGATTTCAATCTGGACAGCTACCTTTCGGCGCAGCATATCTGGGTATCAAAAACCGGTTTCGGGGTGGGTTTCGGGATGAACCCGGAAAAGCTCGGCGGACTGGGCTGGATCGATCATGCCCTGGAGCAGCTGGGAAAGAGCCGCAAGATCAGCATCTTTACCCGCCACTACCAGATGCCAGCGCTGCTGGCCATGAACAACGATCTGGTCGCCACCCTGCCCAGCCGCGTGGCGCGCATGCAGGCACAGAATGAACGCCTGCTGATCAAAGAGCCGCCCTTCGACATTCCCCAGTTCGAACTGAAAATGGCCTGGTCATCGTTGCTTCACCACAACGTGGCCCATCGCTGGTTGCGACGGCTGATCCAGGAAGAAGCAGAAAGCATTCTGGCGGAGGAGTAGCTACGAGCTGCGCTCGATTGGATTGGGAATGTCTGGAACGTTCCCGGGACTTCGTCATTGCTACGAAGACGCTGTAGGAACGTAGCGCAGCGGAGTAACGCACGTAGTTCCGTGCGGCCCGAAGGGTGAGCGAAGCGAATAGTACCTCTTGAGGTGCGAACCTTGCGGAGCAAGGAAATCGCCCGCAGGGCGATCAGGAATCTCAGAGCTCGACAGGTTTCAGAAAGAACGGCTGACGACAATCCTCTGTTGCCTCGCTACGCTCGGTTCGCACCTGCAAGAGGTGCTCCTACATTCAATCGCGCTGCCAGCGACGCTCCTGCAAGCTTTGGTCGCGGGCAGGTGCTATTCGAGAAGCTCGCCTCTGCTCGTGTTGAAGCTTGTTGCTAGCTGCTGCTTCTCAAATTACCGCCGCGCCGCTGAGCCAACCACTGTGGGTCTTGCCCGGCAGGTTTTCGCCGGCTTCGGCGATGGCTCCCTTGCCGATGCCTTCAAAGGCGCGCACGCGGAAGTGCTTGCCGGGGGCTTCGGTGGCCAGTTGCTCGGCGATGTGGGAAGCCAGTTGCTCCACAGTGGTGTCGGTGTCCACCAGGTAGCAGTGGTCTTCAGGGATCACCAACTCGAAGTGGCCCTGGGGGGCGTCGTAACGAAAGCGGTGGTGGGGGATCTCTTCGATGTAGTAGGTCCCTTCCAGGTCCTCTTCGGTGCCCAGGTAGATATCTTCCCAGCGATCCGCCCAGAGTTTCTCCCAATAGCGGCTGCGCCGGCCGTTTTCGAAGATGTGGATGCCGGAGCGGTGGCCGTGGGCAATGCGCTGGCAATTGCCGTCGTGTTTCTTCAGACCGTGGGAATAGTGATAGAAAGGCGCGGTGCCGGTATCTTCCTCTCGCAGCACGATGCGTACCTCGGCCACATTGTCCGGCACCACCTGTTGTACCAGCTCCATCAGGAACAGGGTCAGGTTGGCCTTGGAAATTTCCGGGCCGTTCATCAGCAGCAGGCTTTCGCTGGGCGCCACCATGCGGATGGTGCCACCCCGGTACAGCCATTCCAGGCTGATGTTGTTGTCCCGCTCGCTCACTGTGGCGTGCTCGCTGTCCACCGGCACCAGTAGCCGGTGGTCCACGCTATCGTCGATGATCTGCTTGATGCGCTTCTTGATATGACCGAAGTCGAACACCATGCCCTGATGGTCCAGGTCGCCGGTCAGTTCCAGATCGACCAGCCAGGACTCACCGACCATGCCGCGTTTGGGGTGCAGGTAGGAGAAATCGGCGACGGTTAAATTTTCGACAAAAAGTGTGGCCATGCGGTTCCGGTGGAATAAAGTTGGGTTTCGACAGAGTGCTATAATGCCATTATTCTGGACTGCCGCTAAGGTGCACGTCACCCGCAGCGAACATTTTACGAGCAGTTAGCGTGCGAGCTGTGAACCGGGCCACACCCTTGCGCCCGATAAACCGCTCGTTTCTGCCTATCCGGAGCGTTCCCACCATGGCTGAAACCCTTTTCTCCAAGATCATCGACCGGGAGATCCCTGCCGATATCATTTTCGAAGACGACCAGTGTCTGGCCTTTCGGGATATCAATCCCCAGGCGCCCACCCATTTCCTGGTAATCCCCAAGAAGCCGATTGCCAAGCTGTCCGATGCTGAAGAGGCGGATCAGGCCCTGCTCGGGCACCTGTTGCTGGTGGCCAGCCGGGTGGCTGAACAGGAAGGGCTGGCGGATTTCCGCCTCAACGTGAACAACGGGGCCGGTGCCAGCCAGACTGTGTTCCATCTGCATGTGCACGTGCTGGGTGGTCGCCCGTTCAGCTGGCCGCCAGGTTGAACATGACTCGCCGCTGGCTGGACCCGGTTACCTTGTCCGGCACCCGGGTGGTGCTCGAACCGCTGGCTGAGGCGCATGTGGCCGGGTTGGCCCGGGCCTGTGATGATGGCGAGCTGTGGCGTCACTGGTACACCCTGGTGGCGAAGCCGGACGCCATGGATGCCTATGTGGAGCAGGCGCTGCGCCAGCAGCAGGAAGAAGGGGCGTTACCCTTTGCGGTGCGCCACGCGGTCAGTGGTGAGCTGATCGGCTGCACCCGTTTCTTTCGGGTGGATGAGGACAACCGGCGCCTGGAGCTGGGCCACACCTGGTATGCACAAAGTCACCAACGCTCCGGAATCAATAGCGAATGCAAGTTGCTGTTGCTGGGGCATGCCTTTGACGACCGCGATGCCATCGCGGTGGAGCTGCGCACCCACTGGCACAACCGCCAGTCGCGTCAGGCCATCGCCCGGCTCGGTGCCAAGCAGGACGGTGTGCTGCGCAACCATACCGTAAGCCCCGGCGGGATTTACCGGGACACGGTAGTGTTTTCCATCATCAACCAGGAATGGCCGGCGGTGCGGCAAAATCTGCATTATCTGCTGGAGCGTGGTGGCGGATGAACTACTTTGCCCACCTGACCCTGGCGCAACCCACTGCGGCGTCCAAGGTGGGCAATCTGTTGGGTGATTTCATGCGCGGGGTGGACGAAGCCTCGCTGCCGCTCCCCGTGCGGTTGGGATTGCGCAATCACCGCCTGGTTGACCGTTTTACCGACATGCACCCCCGGGTGCGCGAGAGTCGATGGCTGTTCTCGCCGCAACGCCGCCGGTTTGCCGGGGTCGCGCTGGATGTGCTGTTTGATCATTTTCTGATTCGTCATTGGTCGCGTTTCTATACGCAATCGCTGGATTCTGTCATTACCCGCGATTATGCCCTGCTGCGGCAAGGCGAAATCCTCATGCCCGCACCCATGCGTCGTACCACTGAGCGTCTGGTAAGCCTGGATATTTTTCGTCGCTATCAGGATCTGGATCAATTGGCGGAGGTGCTGGACCGCATTGCCGGGAGAATCCGCTTTGCCAATCGGTTTGAGGGCAGCATCGAGGATATTCGTGTGCATTATGATGAGCTGGAGCAGGTGTTTTTGGCCGTTTACCCGCAACTGCGACGTGTGGTTCGCGGTGCCAGTGTGGAGCGAGGGCGATAAAATCAATGTCGCGCCGATAGCTGGTACTTGTCCAGCATACGATACAGGCTGGAGCGGCTGATACCGAGAATCTGAGCGGCTTGCTGCACATCACCGCAGCATGTCTGCAAGCAATGCTGCAGGTGGAGCTTCTCTTGTTGTTCCCGAAACTCGCGTAAGGTGCAGCATGCCTGGGCCGTTGATGGCCGGGCAGCCAGGCCAAGAAGCGTGGCATCAAGCCTGCCGCTATGACTGAGTACTGCTGCCCGCCACAGACAATTGCGCAGTTCCCGTACATTCCCCGGAAAATCATGGCTCTTGAGCGCTTTTATGGCGTCCTCGTTGAGCGGATGCTGGCCGGGCAGCTGTGACAGCAGGGCGTTGGCCAGCTCAGGAATGTCGTCACGATGTTCCCTTAAGGGCGGAAGCGATTGGCACAGCACATTGATCCGGTGATAGAGATCCAGCCGAAACCGGCCTCGATCCACATCATCGGCAAGAGGCCGGTTGCTGGCGCAGATGATTCGGGCCGAGGAGTGATATTCCCGGTTACTGCCCAGCGGAGAATAGTGGCCGGATTCCAGGAAACGCAGCAATGTGGTCTGGCTGGATGCATCCATATCGCCGATCTCATCCAGAAACAACGTGCCATTGGCGGCGTCATGGACTCGGCCTCGTCTTGCCTGGGTCGCCCCGGTGTAGGCACCTTTTTCGTAGCCAAACAACTCGGCCACGAACAGGCTGTCGGGGATGGCCGCGCAGTTCACGGCAATGAAAGGTTCGCGGTGCCGGCTGGAAGCCTGGTGAATCATGCGGGCGGCACATTCCTTACCGGTGCCACTTTCTCCTTGTAGCAGAACTGGCAGGTCGGATTGGGCGAAGCGACTGAGGCGTTGTCGTACTTGCTCCATCTGGGCAGATTGCCCCAGCAGCAGAGGTTGTTCGGCGCAGGCACCGGTGTGGTTGAGAACGCTCATGCCCAGTGCATGCCCCAGCGTGTTGCGCAGGTGAGTCAGGTTGCAGGGCCAGGTGAAATAATCCCGAAAGCCGTTTGCCACCAGGTGCTGCATGCTTTTGCAGCGCATGGCGCTGTTATCTGTGATTGCCAGGTAGTGACCGCGCTTGAGCTGGCCGAGAAAGGGCTCCAGTTTTTCCAGCTGTTCTGTCGTTCGTAGTTCCAGAATACCCACTGCGGGCCATGCCTGAGGCTTCAGGCTGGTCAGGGGTTGCTGCACCAAATGCCAGCCTTGCTGGTGCAGGTGTTGGGCCAGGGGAGATAGCGTCTGACTGTCCCAGGCAAACAAGGCCTTGCGGACCAGGGCGTTCATGGTGCTGTCCCGGTTTTGCGACTCCCTTCGCGTTATTGGGAATGGGCGTCGCGTCCTGCGCGTTCGCTAACCTCCTGTTTCAGCCCTCCATCACCAAGATTTACACCATCGGTTGCCTGCTTATATCCGGGCTTTGCAACAAAACGTTGTTGGCATGTAACGCTGGCAAACGGGTTGCGCCCGCAACATCGCAGGGTAATGGCAGGAGGGGGAAGCAACTATCTGAAATTGTTGGCTTTGTTTTTTGTCGTCAAAGGCATGGCCGTATTGGCGTCCCGAAATTGGGAAAAAATACGGCAAAAACATAAACGTCTTTTCCCAAGTCTTTCAAAAACAACCAATAAAAATCTGGCCCGATTTTTTCAATGTTGCCTCTGGTATACGCGTATTCATCTGGAGGACGGTCTCATGAAACGATTAGCAGTCTGGCAGCGCTGTTGCTGCTTTCTGGTAGCATTTTTGCTGGGGGTGACGTCCCCGGCGATTGCCAGCAACTTTATCGAAATGGACGGTAATGCAATTGATAATGCCGACCAGGATTGGCAAACCTTTCATAATGGCAATGACGATGGCTCGGCGGCATTCAGCGGTATTGTTGCTGACCCGGCGCCCTTGAGTATTTTCACCGGTGGTGGTTCCAAGGATATTAACGATATTCCCGACTGGAAATACCGGGACGGGTCGGTACCGGACAAGAACGACCTTACCAATGGTTATGCGGCCGGCAAACTGATCGATGGTGACCTGATACTGCATTTCGGTGCAGACCGGTACGCCAATAATGGTGACGCCATCATCGGCTTCTGGTTCTTCCAGGATCAGGTCGGGCTCGGTGAACGTGGCGCTTTCATTGGCGAACACCAGGAAGGGGATATTTTCGTGGTGATGGAATTTCCCCAGGGCAATACCAGTGCCCCTTATGTACAGGTGATGCAGTGGGTGAACAGTGGCGGTGACATCAGCAGCAATCTGCTGGAGTTATTCTCCACCGGAGACCCGAAAGATGCGGGATACATTGGCGCCTTGTGCGGCGGTAGTAATGACGATGTCGCCTGTGCCATCACCAATGACATGTCGGAAGCCAGCCCCTGGCCTTATCTGTCCAAGACCGGGGCCACGGATTTCCCACCGGAATCGTTTTTTGAGGGCTTCCTGAATGTCAGTGCTGCGCTGGAACTGGCTGGCCAGTCTTCCGCCACACCGTGCTTTTCCTCATTCATGGTCGAGACCCGGTCCTCCCGGTCCGAGACGGCGCAGTTGAAAGACTTTGTGCTGGGTCGATTCCCGTTGTGTGGCATCGAGGTCAGCAAGACCTGTGATGTGACCCGCCTGGCCACTGTCAATGATGATACTGATCGGACCTATGTGGTGGACTTCGAAGGTCTGGTGACCAACAGCGGAGCAGGTACCTTCCCGGCCGGGGAGACCCTGACGGTGGTGGATGATGCCGGCACTCCGGATGACACCAGCGATGATGTGACGTTGACGCAGACATTGTTGACGGCGTTTGCGCCGGGCGAGACCTTGCCCTTCAGCGGCAGTTTCTTCAGCAACGAAAACCCGCCAACCAATACCGTCGATGCCTCTCTCACCTTTGGTGCCGCCACGGTATCTGCAGACCCGTACTCCATCCAGTGTCAGTCCTTGCCGTTGACGCCGGGGCTTTGGGTCGACAAGGACTGCGCTTCCGGTCTGGTGGCCGAGAGCGGTCAGGTGGTGCTGGAAGTGGATTACGACATCGCGGTGTGCAATACCGGCGAGGTGCCGCTGAGCGTGGAGCTGGATGATCCCACGGCCAACTACATGAATACGGTCCTGCTGGATGCCGGTACCCTTTGTGAGACTGATGCAGATTGCGGTGAAGGTGTGGTTTGCCGTGGTGTCGGCATGGGTGAAGGCGATACCGTGGTGAAAGGGGTGTGTGATGCCACCGGTGACATTCTTGGCAGTGATGTCTGCTTTGATGTCAGTGGTGATTACCAGCCGAGCACGGTGCCTTCCGGTGATCGCTACCAGTCCAGCAATACGGTCACTGCCACGGGCAGCAACAGCGAGATTCTGGATGAGGACATCGAAGCCAGCGCCTCTGACCAGTGCAACCTGTGCCCGGGAAGTTAATGAAAATCTGCTTTGTGTGAGGTGAACCTTCAGGGGCCCGTTGGGGGCCCCTTTTTTATGGCGTTGAACTTACAGCGTAGGCAGATCCAGCTCCGCCATGGTGTCGTAATACAGCTCTTCCGCCAGCTTTGCATTGCGTGCCCGTGGCGAGCGCAGTGCTGGTTTGTGATTGGCGAAGTATTCGCCGGTAACCTCGGCGTACTGCGGATCCAGGGCCAGACTGACGGGCAAGGTGGCGGCTTTTTCCGGGGTGGTGAGGGTCGGGCGAATCAGGGCCATGGCGGCCTTGGGGGCATGTCGGAAAATGGGCGTGTCCACGCCTCCCGGGTGCAAGGCGTTGCTGGTAATGCCGAGTTCCTGCAGGTGCTCGGCGAGCACATTGCTGAACAGGATGTTGCCCAGCTTGGATTGACCATAGGCATCCATGACCAGATAGGGCTTGCGGCCGCGCCAGGTCTTCTTGTTGATACGCCCCAGCCAGTGCGCCACGGACGCCACATGCAGAATGCGTGGCTGATTGCCTTTCTTCAGCAGCGGCAGCATCAGGTGGGTGAATAGCACCGGGGCCAGGTAATTCACCCCAAACTGCATTTCGTAGCCGTCGCGGGTAAATTCCTGCTGGGTCGGCACCACGCCGGCGTTGTTGATCAGCACGTCCAGTTCACCCAGCTCCCGGTAGATGATGGCCGCGTTGTCGCGCACATTTTCCAGGTCGGAAAGATCCAGCGGGAACAGACGGACTTTGGCATTAGGGTGACGATTCTTGATACGGGCAATGGCAGCCTGCCCCTTGGTCTGGTCGCGACAGGCAAGCGAGACCTCCGCGCCGTGGCCAGCCAGTTGCTCGGCGGTACAGTAGCCGATGCCGGAATTTCCGCCGGTAATCAGAACACGCTTGCTCATGGTTTGCTCCGCTGTGGTTTGCGCCAGCTTACCAGCATGGCTGTGTCCTGTGAGGCCAATCTCAGGGAGACGTGCGGGCGATCCAGTCGAGAATATGGTCGGCGACGGTTTGCCGTTGCGGCCCCTGCAGTAGCAGGTGCGGGCCCTGGGGATAGAAGCGGTACTCGCCCCGGTCTGCAAGGTGGTCGCGCAGATGGTTGATGCCGGCTTCCGGGACGGAGTTATCCTTGCCGCCATAGAGCAGCAGCGACGGTGTCTGGAGTGATGGCGCCTGGTCGCTGGCACTGTCGGCCAGCTGGATCAATCCCCAGTAGGCATCCATACGGACGTCGCGTATCACTCGAGGGTCGTTGGCCAGTCTCTGGGCGCTGTCAGCCGCCAGGTTCGGGTCATCGGGTTCGCGGTTTACCGTCAGCTGGTATCCGGGCGCCAGAAAGGCGGCGCCGGCAATGGCGGCATTCCAGCCATAGCGCAGGCGGATGCCCTCGCGCACGGCCGGTCCGGCGAGCACGATGCCGGCTACTTTATCAGGGACTTGAAGCGCTGCCAGGATAGCCACAGCGCCTCCCAGGCTTTCGCCTACCAGGAACACCGGGCGCTGATAGCGTTCATAGAGTTGCTCGATCTGATAAACCGCCTCTGACACCAGTTGGTCTTCTCCGGCCCACTGCCCTTGCTGAGTACGTTCGCCGAATCCGGCCTGGTCATAGCTGACCAGCAGGTGTCCGTTGTCGGCAAAGTAGGGGCCCAGCGCGTCGAAGGCGGCGCCGAAGTCGCCAAAGCTGTGCAGTCCAAGGACCACCGCATCGGGATTGCCGGCGGGTTGCCAGTGGCGCAGGGTGTCGGTGAGGGCTGCGGGCGCACCCGTATCCTCCGCCCTCTTGTCGGAAACCAGGTTGCAGGCCGACAGCAGACCGTGAAGCATAATAAGGGTGACCAGACGGAGAATCATTCCATGAGCCTAGCACTCAGCCCGCAACGGCGGGTGAATGCCGCCACGTTTACCCTGGTACTGGTGGCGTTGACCTGGCTGGTGGCGCGGTGCGAGGCGGATCAGCGCAAGCCAGCCGCGCCGGTGCAGAATACGGTGACCATGACGGTCACTGCCACGGCCTACAATTCCCTGCATGGCCAGGGGGCGGGAGCGGACCATGCCCTAGCGGCCTGGGGCGATCGCCTCACACCGGGGATGAAGTCCATTGCGGTATCGCGGGATCTGATTCCCATGGGGCTGGGGCATAACGCGGAACTACAGATCGAGGGCCTGCCCGGAACCTGGGTGGTGAAGGACAAGATGCACTGGCGCTGGAAAAAGAAGATCGATATCTACATGGGCGAGGATGTGCAGGCGGCCCGGAACTGGGGGCGGAGGAAGGTGAAGATTACTTTTGTGCCAGGAGAGTGAGCCGCAAGCTTCAAGCTTCAAGCTGCAACACGGCGGAAAAGATTTTGTGTATTGGAAGCATAGGGGCCGCGCCCAAACTCTGGGCGCGGCCCCTATGCTTTAAAAAAACCAAGAAAACGTTATGCCGTGTTGCAGCTTGAAGCTTGTAGCTTGCAACTGCGTCAATCCCGACTCAGAAAGCGCATCAACAACCGGGTCGATGCACTGGGCAGGGCCTTGTCGAGGAGCTTGATCAATTTAAAGGTGAGGCCCACCGGGTTGTGTACCGGGACGTTTTCATTGGCGGCCTGCCAGACCGTGTTGGCCACATCGTCGGCATCCAGGTTGACGCCCATGCGGTCAACTACCGGCGCCCGGAAGCTGGCCTTTTCCACCATGGGGGTCTTCACGAATGGCGGCATGATATCTACCACGCGAATCCCCTGGCGGCCCCATTCGATATTCAGCGACTCGGTGAGCGAGCGCACCGCGAACTTGCTGGCGGAATAGGATGCCAGGTGTGGCACCCCGTAGAGGGCCGAGGCGGAACTCATGTTGATCACCGCAGCGGCCTTGCTTTCCTGCAGGAAGGGGTGAGCGGCCAGGCTCATGTTGATCAGGCCGGTCACGTTGATGTCGATGATCTGCTTGTGCTGTTGCGCGCTGATGGACTCAAAGGGGCCCATGCGCAGAATACCGGCACAGTTGAACAGCACATCGATGCCACCGTCTTCGGCAAACTCCCGGCAGGCATGCTCACAGGCAATGCTGTCGGTCACATCCAGAGGCCGGTACCAGCTGTTGTCCAGCTCTCTCGCCAGCCGCGCCAGGGCGGTTTCATTGACGTCGGTCAGGCCCACCCGCCAGCCCTTCTCGTGGAAGCGTTTGGCGGTGGCCAGGCCGATGCCGCTGGCGGCGCCAGTGATCAGGATGCGTTTCATGCAGCGGGCTTCCAGTGTTGGTGGATAAAGCGGGCGCAGGTCATCAGCGCCTGATCCGCATCGGCCAGGACGCCAGCGTGGAGCTGGAAATCATGCCAGCGTTGTGGGTGGACCTGAAGACGAGCCGGGGTGCCGGCGTCGTTCAGGGCGGCGCACAGGCGATGGCTGTCGTTGAGAAGGATCTCGTCGCTGCCGGCCTGGATCAGTACCGGGGGCAGCCCGGTCAGGTCGCCATTGAGGGGGGAGCAGGCCGGCCGAGTGGGATCTGCGCCGCCGTAGGCGTCAGCGGCGCTGGCCAGCCAGGCTGGGCTGAGCATGATGTCCCGGTCGGTGTCGAACAGGTCGTTGAGGCTCAGGTCCACCCAGGGCGAAATCAGGATGGTGCTGCAGGGCAAGGCGGTTTTTTTCGCCTTCAGTGCTTGCAGGGTTGCCAGAGCGAGGCCGCCGCCGGCGGAATCACCGGCAATCACCAGAGTGGCAGGGTCCACCCCTTCTGCCAGCAGGGCATCGTACACGGCCACGGCATCCTCGATGGCGGCGGGGCAGGCATGCTCCGGTGCCAGCCGGTAGTCCGGAACCACTACGCGGGCATTGGCGAATTTCGCCAGGTGAGAGGTAACGGACCGGTGACTTTCCGGGCTGCCGGCCACATAGCCACCGCCGTGCAGGTAGAGCACGGTGCCCTGGGCATTCAATGGCGCATAGTGGCGACAAGGCACGTCGCCCAGCGGCGCGTCATGGCTGGGCACATCTCGGGCGACCAGAGTGGTCTTGGCCATGATGTCCATCCAGCGGCGCTGGGTCTTGACGCTGAAGCGCGGGTTGGCCACCGGTTTGAACAGCATGGCCAGGGACTGGCGCAGGGCGCCGGCCAGCAATTGCTGGGTGCCGGACTGGGCCCGGCTGATTCGATCAACGAAGGAGGTCATAGTCACTCAGGTCCAGGGTCCGTGTCTGGCGGCGGTAGTCGAAGGTAAAGCCGGGCCAGTTGTTGGTGTTTTTGCCGCTTTCGGTCTTGTACCAGCTGTGGCAGCCCTTGTCCCAGACGGTATTGCTGATCTTGTCCTGCACCGTCTTGTTGAATTCGTCCTGTACCCGGTCACGCACTTCCAGTGCCTTGATGTCCTGTTCGTCCATCTGCGCCACACATTGCAGGATGTAATGAATCTGGCTTTCCAGCATGTAGATGATGGAGTTGTGGCCCAGGTTGGTGTTGGGGCCATAGAGCATGAACAGGTTGGGAAAGCCGCGCACGGTGATCCCCAGGTAGGCCTCGGCGCCGTCTTTCCATACTGCATTCAGGTCGGCCCCGTCACGGCCGGTAATGGTCATGGGGGTGAGGAAGTCGGTGGCCTTGAAGCCGGTACCGTAGATGATCACATCGGCGTCGTGGTGGGTGCCGGTGCTGTCGGTCAGGCCGCTCTGGTCCACCGAGCTGATTCCGTGGTTGATCACTTCCACATGGTCCTGGGCCAGGGCCGGGTAATAATCGTTGGACATGAGGATGCGCTTGCAGCCCATGGGGTAATCCGGGGTCAGCTTCTCGCGCAGGGCGGGATCCTTGATCTGTTGCTTCAGGTGGCGGCGGAATAGCCACTCATACACCTTCATGGCTTTCTGGAAGGTGGTGAAGCCCAGAGCGCGGGATTCATTGGTGGCATAGATGCGCAGCCGGTCCAGGGTCTGGGTAATGGGGGCCTTGCTCAGCACCTGGTGTTCCAGTTTGCTGTAGGCGCGATCCGGTTTGGCAATCACATGGGCAGCGGAGCGCTGGAACAGCTTTACCTTGCCGGCCACCTTGGCCACTTCCGGCACGAACTGGATGGCGCTGGCACCGGTACCCACCACGGCCACGGTCTTGCCGGTCAGGTCCACGTCGTGGTCCCAGCGGGCGCTGTGGAAGTGCGCCCCAGCAAAATCCTCGATACCGGATAGTGTCGGGTAAGCGGGCTGGTTGAGCTGGCCGGTGGCGGTGATCAGCACCCGGGTGGTCAGGGTGTCGCCGTTGGTGAGCGTCAGTTCCCAGATGCCGTTGTCATCCTGGTAGCGTGCTTCGGCCACTTCGGTGTTGAAGCGGATGTGCCGATACAAGTCGTACTTGCGCGCGCAGTATTGCTGGTAGGAAAAGATTTCCTGCTGCGGCGCGAAGCGGCGGCTCCACGGGTAATGGCGCTCGAAGGAAAAGGAATACAGGTGCGAAGGTACATCGCAGGCGGCGCCCGGGTAGGTATTGTCACGCCAGCAGCCACCCACATCGTGGCCCTTCTCAATCATCAAAATATTCTCTTCGCCCTGGGCTTTCAGGCGAATGGCCATACCGAGTCCGCCGAAGCCGGCACCGATAATCACCACGTTGTGGGTTACTTGCATGGTAAACATCCCAGTAATCTTTTATTGATGGTTACTCTAACGGGGCGGATACGTCTTGTTTATGGCATTCTGGGACAGAAAATTGTGGGAAACGGACATTTCATGGATGTACGCCGAGCTATCACCAGTGTGCGTCTGCAGGTGGCCTACGCCGCCGAGCATGGGCTGGCCACCGAAGCCTGTCTGGCGGGCAGTGACATCGACCCAGCCATGCTGCACCGGCCGGAAGCGACCATCGAGCGGGCCCAGGAGCGCCGGGTGGTGGAGAACCTCTGTGCGCAGCTGGACGATCCGGTCAGACATGGCCTGGCCATGGGGCAGCGTTACCACCTGAGCAGTTACGGGGTGTGGGGCTTTGCCCTGCTCAGCAGCCCTACCTTCCGGCAGGCGGTGGAGCTGGGAGTGCGCTATCTGGATCTGACTTTTGCCTTCCTGGATATCCGTCTTGAGGAGGAGCGGGGGGAGGCGGTGCTGATGCTGGACGACAGCGGGCTGCCGGAAACCATTCGCCCCTACCTGCTGGCTCGGGATGCCAGCGCGGTGATGATGGTCCAGGAAGAATTGTTCGCCAGCCGTATTCCGCTGTCCTCCCTGGTGCTGCGCTTGCCCGAGCAGGACCCGGGGCCGTTTACCGCTATCTTCGGGTTGCCGCCCTGTTTCGATCAGTCGCACAACCAGGCCCGGTTTGTGGCAGGTCTGCTGGATATGCCTTTGCCGCAAGCTAACCCGGTCACCGCCCGACTCTGCGAAGAGCAGTGTCAGCAACTACTGGTGCAGCGCTATCGACAGGGTGGGGTGGCGTTGCAGGTTCGTCGGCGCCTGCTCAGTCAACCGGGCAGCTTTCCTGATATGGAGGCCATGGCCTCAGAGCTGGGTGTGACCAGTCGCACACTGCGTCGGCAGCTGCGCACTGAGGGCACCGGTTACCGGGAGCTGTTGGATGAAGTGCGACGGATGCTGGCGGAACAGTGGTTACTCCTGGGGGGGCTGGGCATGGAAGAGATCAGCGATCGGCTGGGATTTTCCGAGCTGTCCAACTTCAATCACGCTTTCCGCCGTTGGACCGGGCAGACTCCGGCCCGGTTTCGGCGCGCGCGTCAGGGGAAGTGATTTTTACCACAGAGGGCACAGAGGACACTGAGGGAAAATCGGTTTGGGTTGGGAACTATCAAGCAAACGAGAAGCTGTCTGGTTAACCACTAAGGGCACAGGCAACACCACTGTTCTATCTCGGTGTTCTCTGTGCCCTCTGTGGTAAAACAATGCTTTTCAAAGAAGGGTCAAGGCATCGCCGGCAGTTTCATTTCGCCTTCCTTGTCGAAGGACAGGGGCAAGGGCACCCCGGCGACTCTGGCTTTGCCGACCAGGCGATACTGCAGCGGCTTGTCCTGTTGCTGCTGGATTTTCTGCAACTGCTTGAGGCTGCTCAGCAGGCTGGTGGTAATAGTGGTGGTTACCTGGGCGTCGCCCATGGCGGGCAGGGTGACGCTGTCGCCGGTGAGGCCGCGGGCGAATTTCTCGCCGTTGATGAAGATTTCGTAGTCCAGACTTTTGAGGGTCAGGTCCCGGTCATTGGGGTTGCGGGCACGCAGGGTCAGCCCCCATTCCTGTTCGAACAGACTGATACTGTTGAGAGCAATGCTGGAGACGCTGACTTCCGGTGCTTCCAGCGATCCCAGGCGTTGACAGCCCGCCAGCATGATGGCGGCGGTGATCAGCCATAGCGAAAGTACTTGTTTCATTCCCGAACTCCTTGGCATTGGCTCTGTTAGAGGCAAGCATAGCGGGAAAGTTGCATGAATGAAGGCGGAGATGATTCTTCGCGGGGATCAAGCGGCATAGGTGCATGCCGAACGGCCCGATCTCCCGCCACGCCACCGCGCCCCTGACGGGGCGCGCATGGCGCGGCATCCTGACCGGGCCGCCGGCATGAGTGCCGATACACATTGTGCATCAGCCCATTGATAGTGGCTTGGGCAGGCAGGGTAAGGCAAGCGACAAGTGTGGAAAAATTGTATCTGCTACCAGGGTAGCGGATCCCCTTGCCAGTTAATAAAACTCCCGCTCTGTTCCGGAGTTGCCTGATCCAGTTGCAGTGTCAATTGCTCTGCCACCCAGTCTGCAGAAAACAGCTTTTCTTCCGGAACCCGGGACTGGAAGGGCGCCGAAAGAGGGGTGTCAGTGGTGCCTGGGTGCAATGCCAACAGGGTGAGATGTGGGGCCCTGCGGCGGGCCTCCACGGCAAAGGTGCGCATCAGTTGGTTCAGCGCCGCCTTACTGCTGCGATAGCTGTACCAGCCGCCCAGATGGTTGTCGGTAATACTGCCGACTCGGGCGGAGATGACAGCGAAAGTTGCCGGCTGGCGGCGTAGCTGTGGCAGCAGACTGCGGGCCAACAGCATTGGCGCCCAGGCGTTCAGGCGGAAACTGTATTCCAGATTCTCCAGCGACAGATCTTCCAGCCGTTTTTCCGGTGACAGCTTCCGGCTGGTGTCGTGTAGCACGCCGGCACAATGGACCACTCTGGACAAATGTTCGGTGAGCGTTTTGATTTTCTCGGCGAGCCCTGCAGGACCCTGGGGATCGGTCAAATCCGCTGCCGCCAGCGTCAGTGTGTCGTGCTGGGCGGTCAGTGCCGCCAGCGGCGAGTGGTCAGGGTTGCGGCTGCTGGCGATAACCTGATCCCCCCGCGCCAGATGAAGGCGGGTGAGTGCCAGACCGATGCCTGAGCTGGCACCGGTAATCAGTACCGGATCGGGAAGCGTTGGGGGTGTCATAGGGGCAGAATCGCCGTTGATCGGACAAGTTAACGTGAAGAGCGGATCAGGTGTGACGATCGCAACAGTCAAAGTCGCACGGCTATGGTAGATTTCCAAAAACCATCGGGATTGGGGGAGCGCAATGCGCCGTGTAGTAGTGCTGCTGTTGATGCTGTTTGTCAGCCAGCTTCATGGAACCGAGCTGGACAAGGAGCTGGCGGATTTCAAGCGTGATGTGCTGGAAGTCAATAAACGTCTGTTGCTTCTGGAAGAGGAGCTGCTGTTCCCTGCGGATACCCAGGTAGGAATCTATGTGTCCCTGGATGTGGGGCATTATTTCCAGCCGGACAGCATAACGCTGGAATTGGATGGTGAGGTGCTGGCCAGCCATCTTTACACCGAGCGTGAACTGCGTGCCCTGAAAAACGGCGCCGTACAGCGGCTGGCTCTGGCCAACGTGAAAAACGGTGAGCACGAGTTGGTCGCTTTCGTGACCGGTATAGGGCCTGAGGGACGTGAAATCCGACGGGGTGTCACCGGGCAGTTTGAAAAGCGCCATGGCCGCCACTTTGTGCAACTGCATATTGAGGACGACAAGGCCAAACAGCAGCCCCGTCTTTTGTTCCGTGACTGGCGCTGAGACGAGCATGCTGAAGTGGTTTGCCATGGTGTTGATGTTGGTCAGCTCACTGGCCTGGGGGCGGTTGGATAAACCGCATCAGGTGCAGGAGTTGGCCTATGGGGAAGTGGCCTATCTCTACCTGCAAGGGGACTATTTTGCCGCCCTGACACGGGCGCAGATGGCGCTGGAGCGTGGCGAGGTAGATGTGCACCGGGCAGATCTGGAGGTGCTGCTGGGTGCCATGTACAGCGCTTACGGCATGCCTGAAGACGCCGAGCGGGTGTTCAGTGCGTTGTTGAACCAGCAGGTCAGCGGCGAGGTGGCCCAGCGTGCCTGGATTCATCTGGCGGGCCTTTACTATCGCCAGCAGAAATACGCACGCGCTCTGGACACCCTGGAACAGCAGGTCGGCACGCCGCCCGGGGATCTGAAAGAGGTCTATCAAAGCTTGCGGGCCCGGGTGCTGATGCGCCTGGGTCGCTATGAAGAGGCGGCGGAATCCCTGGATGCCTTCGCTGCCAATCACCCGCTTAATGCCTATCTGCGCTATAACCTGGCGATCAGCTGGATCAACGGCGAGCACCCGGGTCTGGGGCAGGAATGGTTGTGGGAGCTGGCCAATCTGCCGCCCGGGGCGCCGGAGGTGAACGCGATCAAGGACAAGGCCATGCTGGCGCTGGCTATCTACATGTTGCGCAGCGATCAGGAAGACCGTGCCCTGCAGTTGCTTCGCGATGCGCGCCTGGAGGGGCCGTTCGCCGATGTGTCCCTGTTGCTTTATGCCCGTGCCCTGCTGATCGAGAATCAGCCGGCCCGTGCGCTGCCCATACTGCAGCAACTTGACCGTAAATCGATCCAGCGCTCTACCGTCCAGGAGGCGCAGTTGGCGATTCCTTATCTGTACGAGCAGATGGGGGATCAGCGCTCCGCTCGCCAGGCCTTCCACACCGCCCTGGAGCGTTTTGACAGGCTGGACCAGTACCTGCTGGCGGTGGAGGCGCGCATTGCCAGTGGCGATTGGTTCGAAGAGATGGTTGGCGAGCCAAGCTGGTCTACCGCCATGGATCCGGTGCCACCGTTTCTGCCGAAACGGGTAAAGAGTTTTCCCACTTTCTATGAATGGTTTGCCACTACGGAGTTCCAGCATGGCTGGAACAACTATCACGAGCTGATGCGTCAGCGAAATCTGCTTACCCAGTGGCAGAATACCCTGCCTGCCATGCAGACCATGCTTGCCGCCCATGAGCGCAAGCATCAGGAGGTCAGGCCTCAGGCAAAGGCCCTGCTGCGGGAATTGTCGCAGCAGGATTTCCAGGGACGCCTTACCCGGCTGCAGCGGGACTATGACCAGGCGGTAACGGAACAGGATCCGCTACCTTTTGCTACGGACAAGGAGCTGCGCCTCTGGGAGGCCCAGCAGGAAGCGGAGCGCACAACCCGGGGCTGGGGGGAGCGCAAGCGTCCGGATATGACCGCCAAGCTGGATTTCTACAAGGGGGTTCTGTTGTGGGAAATGCAGGAGGATATCGTGCCGCGCCAGTGGCAGCGCGAGCAGGAACTCAAACAAATCAGCGCCATGCTGAATCAGACCCGGGAGTTGCGCAGCCGGGTCATGGTGGCCAGTAGTCGGGTGCAGCGGCTGGATTACTTTCGCCAGGAACTGCCGGCCCTGAAGCAGGAGTTGGCCAGTCTGCAACAACGCGGCGAGCGGCTCATGCGTCGCCAGCAGTACTCGCTGCAAGCCTCTGCGTTTGAACAGGTCACGGTGACGCGCAAGAGGCTGCAACGTTTCAGTGCGGCGGCCCATGAGGGCCTGGCTGACCTGTATAACAAGGCGTTGCGCAATCGCCGGAAGTCGGCGGCTGCCAGTGGTGTCGAGGCGCCGGTAGAGTAAGAGGGCGCGACCTTCTTCGCCTTACAAGCAAGGCGCCAACGACAATGCGTTATGTCGGGGCAGCGGCTTTATGGCTGCCTTGCTGACGGAAGAACAGATTGATAGCAGGGAATGGCCATGGATGGTTACGGGTTACTGTTACTGATTCCGGTGATGATGGTGCTGGCGGCGCTGCCCAGTACCAGCGTGGCGCTGGTGGTGGTGCGTTCTGCCCGGCTTGGTGTGGCTCACGGCTTGTGGGTGGCTGCCGGTATTGTCATGGCGGATTTGCTGTTCGCCGCTCTTGCCCTGTGGGGGATGGCCGAGCTGGCCCAGCAACTGGGAAGTTTGTTTGCGCTGGTCCGTATCGCCGCCGGCCTCTGGTTGGTGTGGTTCGGCATCACGCTTATCCGCAATCGTGATACGGCATTAAAGACGGGGGCGATCAGTGGTAGCAGCAAGACAGTCAGTTTTCTGGCCGGGCTGGCGGTGACCCTGGGCGATATCAAGGCCATCGTTTTCTACGCCAGCCTGTTTCCCTTGTTTGTGAATATGCACGCGCCGGATGTGGCGCATCTGGTGGCGGTGCTGCTGATTACGGTTTTCAGTGTGGGCTGCGTCAAGGCGGTATATGCGTGTCTGGCCCAACGGATTAGCCGCCGCAGTAATCCCCGTTTACGGCAGCCCCTGAGCATCGCCGCCGGCGGGGCCATGATCGGCGCTGGCACCTGGCTGGTCACCCGCCCGTAGACACGTAGCGTGGATTAGCCGTAGGCGTAATCCACCGTTACTCCGGTGTCGTTAAATCGTTGGAATAAAATACGTTGCCACCGCGATCGATGATGATGGCGGAGGTCTCCGGCAGCCGGTTGATCAGGGCCAGGCCTTTTTCTACTCCCAGCACAAAGACACTGGTGGAGAGCGCATCCGCATCCAGGCTGTTGTCTGCAAGCACGGTGACGCTGGCCAGGCCATCGATGCTCTTGCCGGTTTGCGGGGAGAGAATGTGGTGGATGCGGCGGCCATCGCGGATGAAGTAGCGCTGGTAATCACCGGAGGTGGACATGGCCAGGTCGGTGATGGGCAGGCGCATGGCTACCTTCTCCCGGTTTCGAGGATGCTGAATGCCCACTTCCCAGGGGCGGCCCCGGTGATCGCCGAGCACATAGCTGTCACCGCCCAGGGACAGCCAGGCATGTTCAACACCTGCCTCTTTCAATAGCGCAATGCCCCTGTCGATGGCATGGCCCTTGGCGATACCGCCCAGGTCGATGCGGGTGCCGGGTGTGCGAAAGCGCACCTGGTAATCCGGCAGCAGCTCAATGCGGTCGGCGCCGATGTGGCGGGCTGCATCGGCCAGTTGGGCGTCGTCCGGGGCCTTGCCTTCCCGATAATCGTAGAGATGGCCAGCACTGGCAAAGGTGATGTCGAAGGCGCCGTCGGTGAGTTGATAGTAGTGCAGGGATTGCTCCAGCAACCGGTAGAACTCGGGGCTGATGGCTTGCGGTTTTTCATGGCCATGCAGGTTGAGCTGGGCAAGTTCGCTGCTCTCTACCCAGGGCGAGAGTAACTGGTTGAGTCGCTCCATTTCTGTTTCCAGTTGCTGGAACAGGGGGGCGGCATCTTTCTCTGACCACACGGACAAGCTGGCGCGGGTACCCATGACATCCCAGTCGTGTTGTTGCCAGTCGGCGTGCAGGGGGAGTGCCAGCAGCAGTAGCAGGCTGGCAAGGAGGGGGCGAAACGGGCGAGGGTAATGCATCGGTGTATCCGGGGCCTGTGTAGATGTTGGGGCCTTGGTCGCAAAGCGAAGATGTAAGAAAGCACCGGGGCTGATTTACATCTTCGCTTTGCAATCAAGGCTCCAACGGTTGCCGTCAGGTAATGGTACCACTGACGATGGGCTCGAAGGCGGTGAGCCGGTCCATGGCGGTACTGTTGCCAAGGCTGTGATTGGGGAATTTCTCTGCGAATTGGCCTTGTTCGCCATGCAGAGCCATGTAGTTGAGCCACACGGTCTCAGCCAGCAGGTTCACGTTGTTGGCCGCCGGGGTGCTGGCGGTTTCCACCGAAGCATCCGGGCGCATCCAGCCCAGTTGTTGTTGGCCATTGTGCAGGGTGGGTCGCCCATTCGGGTTGTAAACCAGAAAGAAGGATGCGGCGGTGGCGGAGCTGTCGCCGGTCCACTCGCCCTTGCCGCGACCGTTGGGAGAGTCATCAATCCGCCCATTGCTGGATACCGAACCGTCACTGAATACATACAGCATCAGAGGGACGCCCTTGCGGCGGGCATATTCCAGGCAGGCACCCATGCAACGTCCGGCGCGCAGGTCGCGGATTTCACCGGTGCCCCGTTCGCCGGTGTGATAGTCAAAGCCGCCCATGGAAATGCAGCCGGCACCGGCATAGCCATTAATGACCAGCTTCATGATGGAGGCGGTTTTTTCGAACTCCCGGTCGTTTAGCTCGCTGTCACTGAAGATGCTCAGAATATCCATGTCCGCACGCACGTTCAGGGGGGTGGGGTCGCCGTAGCGGTCGGTGATATCCGCCGCTTCCACGTAACCGCAACGCAGCAGGTCCTGGAGATTGGCGCGCCGGTTGCTGTCGGTGAGGCCGCTGTCGATCTGGTCGATCCGCCGGTGACTGATGCGGGCGATGGATTCCATCACTGCGGTGGCATCTTCCTGATTAAGCAGCCCAACCAGCTTGCCGGTGTCTACCAGGCCGCTCACATCCGTGATCCGGTCAATCTTGGTGGGGCGGGCGGAGCTGATGATGGAACCGTCCGGGGCCATGGAGTTACCCCCGGACAGGGAACTGCGTGAGCCGGTCAGTGACATCAGCTCACCATCGGCACCGGCGGTAAAGATGCCGTACATGGGGTTGTGCGGGTTGTTGGCGGTATCATTTTCCGAGCGGGCCGGTATCACACAACCATTCACATTGGCCGCCGCTGCCGGGGCCTTTTCCATGATGCCGCGCAGAAAGGGGGAGTCACTGTGGAAGGCCAGTCCCAGTTCACGATTGATGACGCTGGGATTGTTGTTGGGGGCCAGGCCACCGGGCAGTCCCAGCTTGGAATAGCCGCCACTGGTGAGAAAGTCTTCCTGCCCGCCCTGGCCGCCGACCAGCACATTGGAGCCGGCAATATTGGCGCCACCGGCCAGGTCGAAGCAGATAAACGGAATCTTGCCCGCCCCTTCTGCCTTGATACCGCATTCGGTCTTGATGGCTTCCAGGTCGTCGGACAGCGCCGCCATGGCGGCGCGGGGGTTACTGAACAGGCCGAAAAGGCCCACGCTGCCGAAGGCGGCACCGCTGACCAGGCCACGACCTAGCATGTCCCGTCGGCTGATGGGCTTGCCATGGCCCAGATTCAGCAGGGGCGTATCCGGGTGCAGGGGCTGTCGACGTTTGTTGAGAAAGTGGCGTCTCATGGTTTTCCCCTTATTGAACCAGCATGGTGGCACTGCCCAGCATGGTGGCGCAGGCGGCCTTGGTCGCCGTGGCAGTGCGTTCCATACAGTCACCGCTACACTGGGTCAGGTTTGTGTTGAACAACAGATCTTCCAGTTCGCCTTCCACATCGGCTCGGGCGGGCTGTCGTGCCTGACCGTTACCGACCATACGCTCGAACAGGGGCGAGATGACCCAGTCGCGCCATTGCTGCTGAGTGATGGAGGTGACGTCGGCGTTGTAATTCATGCCGACAAACAGGGGGGGCACGGTAGTGTCCCCATCCCTTTCTGCTTCCACCAGTGCGTTGCAGTATTCAATGGCCAGCTGGGCGATACCTACCTGGTGAGCGGTCATGAAAGCTTCGATATTTTCCTCGCTGGGCAGCTGGGTACGCAGACGTTGATAAGTCTCCGGGATGTCGCCATGGGTTGGCGGTACGCCAGTGAGCTGGCTCATGGCTGCGTTGATCTCGGCAAAGTCGCGCAGGCCCACCGCCGGTTGTTCGCCATACTCGTTGGCGGGCAATGGCAAGGGGGTTGGCTCGGTGTGCACATGGGTGTGGCTACCAAGCCGTTCGAAGGTAAGGAAAAACTCGTCGTTTTCCTGGCCCTGTTCCACTGGCAGCAGGGTGCCGAGGCGTGACAGGGTTTCACCCTGCTCGCTGTAACCATCACCGCCAATCAGTGTATCCAGGGTGGCAAAGGACTGTGCCACATCCGGCACGCGGCCGTTAATGCCCAGACGCAGGCCTGTCAGAGGGATTTCATCGCTGACGATGTCCTGCTCCAGATTGATGAAGTAGGGGGCGGCAAACAGATAGCTATAGTTGTCGAACCGGGAGACCTCGAAAACCAGATAGGCACCGGGTTGGTCGATCAGGTGACCGATATAGAACGGCAGGAAATACCGTTCACCGACACCGGCAGCAAAATTGGTGCGGATCTGTTCACCGGTCAGGGCCCGGTTGTGGAAGGCGGCAAACCGGATGACGCCATCCCAGGGGCGGTCGCTGGACGCTTCGTTGCCCAGCACCAGAGCAAAGGTATTGTCCCAGGTGTTGAGCAGGGCTGGGGTGACCGGGTCCTGGGCCGGGTTGAGCTCCCCGTTGATGTAAAGCCGCCGGCCGTTCACCGGATCAAAGGTGACGGCCACATGCTGGAGGCTGGCTTGCAGGGGGGCATTGCCGGTTTCCAGGGCGGGTTCGCCATTCAGATCGGTGGCATCGCCGATTCGCTGGAACACCTGATAGTTGCTGCTGCTCTGGGCCAGCGTAAGGTTGCGGGCATCCGGGCCGGCGGAGTAGCTGATGATGTGGGCATTGTCCTGGCCGGTGCTGGCAGGTACAAGCCAGGCCTCCAGAGTCAGCTCGCCTGTGGCCCGGATCAGCTCGGTGAGCTTGGCACTGGTCTGGGTATTGCCCTGCGCCTTGGCGGTACCACCGTTGAGGCGAATGCCCCAGCCCCCTTCCCAGGTGACATCGCCACTGAGTTGCAGGTGCAGGGCCGGGTCCACGCCGGCGGTATCGAAGGCGGTGGTGCCTTCGCCGGTCTTGAATTCGTAGCGGGCAATCACGTTGCTGTCGTAGCGGCCGCCGCCGGCGGCCAGGGTGCCGTCATCCACGGAGAGCGCCTTGCTCAGTACCAGGTCGTCATCTGGCGCGGTGGCGGTAATGCCACCGGCCATGGCGGTGATGGCCGCTTCCATGCTGTCGGCGTCGTTGTCGCAGCTACCGGACCAGCAGTTGTGGCTGTCTTCGCCAAGCCGCTCCACCAGCCGGCTAAGCGCCGGGTTGTTCAGGTCGATCTTGCTCTGGGCAGCACTATAGGCCTCGCCCACATCGTCGGATGCAATATAGGGGGCCTGCGGGGTGCTGGCATCACTCTGGTGGCAGTCACTGCAGTAGTCGTCCAGCAGCGGGTAGACATGGGTCTGGAACAGGGTCGGGTCGGCCGGAAAGTTCTTGCTGTTGCCCGGATCCTTTATGGGCGGTTCTTCCAGGTCGGTGGTGCCGCCGCCCAGGCCAATGCTTTCTCCGGCCCAGGCGCTGATCCAGGTGCTGATCTGATCGGCACAGAATTGCGGGTTGGATTCCCAGCAATTATGGCCACCGGCCACTTTCTGCACCATTTGCGAGGCGGCGGGTTGGTTCAGGTTGATGAGTGGATTGGCTGCCGCATAGGCCTGGTTGATGTCGCCGGTCTGTACGAAGGCGGGGGGCTGGTTACGGTGACAGGCGCCACAGCGTTGCGCGTCAACCAGGTTGTTCCAGATATAGATTTTGAAGGCGGAAACATCAGCATTGCGCGGAGCGGGGCCATTATAGCTGACGCCACTGTCGCTACCGGTATTCGGGTTGGGCTGGGTGTCGGCACCACTGCCGCTGCCGCCGCAACCGGTGAGGATGGCGGCCAGCAAGGTGGTTGCAAGAACAGGATATCGCATCGTCTCAGTCCCCCATGCAGTAAACGGCCGCATCGGCAAACAGGGTCTTCATGCGGTAGTTGTCGTTCTTGAAATGGCTGGTCATGCTGGCCAGTTGAGAAGTGTCGTCGCTGTCGGCGGGCTTTCGCAGGCAGACGGCCTGGAACACTTTTTCGGCCTGGCAGCTGCTGAAGACATCGCTTTGTGCCAGTTCCCGGCCGAGGCTTGCAGCGCCGTTACCGCTACCACTGAGATTCGGGTCCCAGCCCAGGTTGGCATTGGGGCCCTCGCGCCAATAGTTGTCCCAGCTGTCGTTGGGGGTGATATAGCCCCACGGGAAATTGTTGCTGTTGATCAGATACTTGCCCTGCACGCGGGTGCCGGTGTCCGGGTCGTTGCTGGTGTTGTAGACCATGCGGCCATCGTCGCCTTGCTGTTCGCCTTCCCAGTCGTAATAGGCAAAGGCCTGGGCCAGGGGATCCATGCCGCTGTGGCAGCCGATGCAGTTGTTGCGAAAGATGCGGCTGTCGCCGCCGGGGCTGCGGCTCACATCCTGGCGGATGCGGTCGGAGGGCCGGGAGGTGTCTTTGACCTGCTCCAGGTCCCGGCACATATGGTTCATCAGGGTGAAACGCAGCATGGCCCGGTTGGTGCCGGCATAAAAGAATGCCTGGGCGGCGGCCCGGCTGGTCAGAACCCCGGCCACCGCTTCAGCGGGGGTGCCGTACTGGCTGATCTGACTGCTGGGGGTGAGCACCTCCTTGAGGTTGGCATGGCGGCTTTCCAGATTTCGGTAGTGCTCGTTGCTGTCCGCCGCCGCCGCAGGGCTCACATCGCCCACGTAAAGCAGGTCGGCATAGAGGATTTGGCGGAAATCCACATCATCGCGAATCGCGCCGATAACGGTGGCGGTATAGTCATTGAGCGGTGCAAAGACATCCTGGTTTTCGTTGGTCCAGGGCGTGGCGAATTGCTTCAGGGTGACGTTGTAGAACGCCGGATGCTCCATGGCCAGCTCCGCAGCAGCATGGGGGCCGCTGGCTGGGTTGCTGCTGATCAGGTCAGCCATGGTTTGCAGTGTCGCGGCATCTGCCGGTACGCCAGCCAATCGATTGTGGATGCGTTGTGCCTGATCTCGGCTGTTGGCATTGCCCGTTAATGGCAATAACAGCATCAGCCCCACCAGTACACTCCCCCGGTAGCCTTGCATGGGCCTTATCCTTTTATTCTGGTTGTGGTCCGTCAGCCCCCCGGGACTGCCGGTTAACAGATTTACCGTTCCCAGGAATTATTATCCATGACATTCTGCCTCTTTCTCTGTGGCACAGAGCTCAGAAAATAACGACAGTTCTGTAATACTGACACAAAGCGAAGAAAAACAGATAAACGGGGAAAGACATGAGGGGTGTTGTGCTGCTGGGCCTGCTTGGGGTGCTCGGTGGTTGTGGAGGCATGGACGGGGGCGACCAGAAGCAGGCGGTAACCGTGACCGAGGTTCCGCTTGCCTATGTGATGCGCAGCCTGCCACGCGATGAAGATGGAGAGCTGGCTGTTACCTCTCTGGAAGCGCCAGCGGATTTCCAGGCCGGTGCCCGGCTGATGGTGCGTGGCAGTGTTTCCTCCCGGTCTGAAGCACAGGACATATCCACTCCCTTGCTGGGGGCCGGCCATGATATCCGGGATCTCTCTGTCAGTTATGACGGGCAGCGGCTGCTCTTTGCTGCCAGGGCGCCGGCCATCGAGGATGCGGATGAGGATGAGCAGCCGACCTGGAACCTGTGGGAATATGATTTTCGCGGCCAGGCCGCGCGCCGACTGATTTCCAGTGACTTGCTGGCGGAGGAGGGCCAGGACCGTTACCCCGCCTATCTCCCGGACGGCCGTATCGTGTTTGCTTCAACCCGCCAGCGTCAGGCTGGTGCGCGTTTGCTGGACGAAGGCAAGCCCCGTTTTATGCCGCTGGAAGAAGGGCGCGACACCCATGCCTTCGCCCTGCATGTGATGAATGCCGATGGCGATGACATCGAGCAGATTACCTTCAATATGAGTCACGATGTTGCGCCGCTGGTGGGGCGGGATGGTCGGGTGATCTTCCAGCGCTGGGACAATAAAGACAGTGTGGATCGCTTCGATCTGTACCGCGTCAATCCGGACGGCACGGCCCTGGAGCCCCTGTACGGAGCCAACAGCCATGACGAGCGCAATGATGAGGAGCGCCAATTCCTGCCCTTGTCATTGATGGGTGATGGTCGCCTGCTGACGGCGGTGCGCTTGCGTGAGGCTCGGGGCGGAGAAATGGAACCGCGGGCGATTGATATTGAGCATTACGTTAATCGTGATGGCCCCCTGTACGGTTCGGTTGCCGGCCAGCCAGAGCAGTCCCTGCCCGCTCCGGGGGGCGCCTGGTCGGAGAGGGTGGCGCTGCAGGGTCGCTTGTCGGATCTGGTGAGTCTGGAGGATGGTACAGGCCGTTTTCTGATGGCCTGGTCTCCGTGCCGGTTGCTGGACGGAGCGTCCTTGCGCCCCTGTACACCGGAGTATTTGCAGCAGGGGCTGCCGGAAGCGCCGCCGGCGTTCGGCTTGTGGGTGTTCGATCCCGCCGAAGGGACACAGCGGCCGGTGGTCAAACCGCAGGATAACCTCTGGGTTACCGAGCTGGTTGCGGCGACTCCTCGCACGTTGCCGCCATTGATTGTCGCTGCAGGGCGTGACGAGGACCTTGCAGAGGATAACCTGGCGCGTCTGGATATTCGCAGCGTTTATGATCTGGATGGCGGCTTCAACAGCTTTCATGATCCGGCCCTGCCGGGGGTGTCTACACTGGAAGCGTTTCGTGATCCGTCAGTGATTACCCCCGGGGATCGTCGAGTCCGTTTTCTGCGGATTACCAAAGGCGTGCTCATTCCTGATGACGATGTGCGCCTGATTGTCGGCGCGCATATCGGTCGAGCTCCTAATTTTGGCATGCGGGAAATCGTCGGGTATGTGCCGGTGGAACCGGATGGTTCGGTGAGAGTGCAGGTGCCGGCCAATGCTCCGTTGGGATTGCAGCTGGTGGATGCGCAGGGCAAGGCAGTCTACAGCCGTCATGGTGCCTGGCTGAACCTTCGCCCCGGTGAAACCCTGCAGTGTCAGGGGTGTCATGAGCGCGGTTCGTCCTTGCCCCACGGTCGCGATAACGGCCTGGCGCCTTCTGTTAACCCCGGTGCGCCGCTGGATGGTTTGCCTTTCCCCAATACCCGCACCGATGTAGTGGCGTTCGCCAATGCTGGCGAGACCATGGCCCAGGCGCTCACCCGGTTGCATCCGGAGCGGGAAATTCCGGCCATGGACATGCTTGCCTTTGATGCCTGGAGTGACCCGGCCACTGCCGATGAAATGCTGCCGCGCTATGCGGATTTGCAGACGCCAGCACCGGCAACACCCGATTGCCAGCAACAGTGGCAGCCGGAATGTCGTACCGTGATTCACTACGAGGACCATATCCAGCCAATCTGGGACCGGCCTCGCCAGGCCATGGTCGGGGGGGCTCTGACCGATGTGACCTGTTCAAGCTGCCATAACCGGCGGGATGCCAGCAACGCCTTGCAGGTGCCTCCCGCCCAGTTGGAGCTCACCGGCGATGCGTCGCCGGATCTTGTGCTGCAGCCGATCAGCTACCGGGAGCTGCTTTTCGATGATGATGAGGTGGTGCTGGTGAATGGTGCCCTGGTTGATCGGCTGGTGGTGGCCACGGATGATGACGGCAATGTGGTGTACCAGACCGATGAAGACGGTGAGTTGATACTTGATAGTCAGGGTAATCCGATCCCGGAACTGGAAACGGTAGAGCTGGATCCGCCGATTCGTTTTGGGCGCGCGCGTACTTCCACAGCATTTTTTGATATCTTCGCTGCGGGGGGTAGCCATGAAGGTTGGCTGGATGCGCAAGAGCATCGGCTGCTGGCCGAATGGATTGATCTGGGAGCGCAGCTCTACAACGACCCATTCCGTGTGCCTGAGAACTGAGGGCTGCTGACTTGCGGCCCCGGATAACCGAATTCTGAAAGGGGAGACGCACCCGGTGCGCCTTGTGGTAGTCCTTTTATCTGTACTGGCGGCGTTGTCCGTCAGCGCCTATGCCGACCCGGCATCAGACGATGCACTCTTGCAGGTCAAGGTGGCAGAGCCCTTCGTGGAGGTTCACACCGGCCCGGGGAGGGGCTACCCGGTGTTTCATGTGGTGGAGCGTGATGCCAGCCTGACGTTGCTGTTTCAGCGTGCCGGCTGGATCAAGGTGGAAACGCTGCGTGGCCGGGTTGGCTGGGTACCTCGACGGGCGTTGACGGCAACGCTTGATGGAAAGGGGCAGCCCCCGGTCATGACCCGTCTGGGGCATGAGGCCTTTCTGTCCGGCCATTGGCAGGCCTCGGTGATGATGGGCGAGCTGGAAGGGGCTAGTTCCCTGTCCGTGGCGCTGGGGTATCGCTTTACCGAAAACCTTACCGCAGAGGGCATGTTTTCCCGCTCCAGTGGCGATTTTGCCAACACGACGCTGGCGGGGCTGAATCTGCAGCACCAGATGTTTCCCCGCTGGCGGGTCTCACCTTATGTGTTGCTGGGAGGGGGCAAGGCCAGTATCGAGCCCCGGGAAACGCTGGTGCGCCCGGAAAACCGGGACGAGAATTACGTGGTCAGCGGCTTTGGTATCAAGGCCTACCTGTCCCGTGGATTTGTGCTGCGCGGTGAGTACCGCAGCTATGTGCTGTTTACCGAAGAAAATGACAACCGGAATCTGGAAGAATGGAAAATCGGCTTCTCTGCATTGTTCTAGCTATCGTGATGGTGTCCCCGCTGTCGGCGCTGGCTGATGACTCCAGCTCATCCGGCCAGGTGGTGCGAGACGCTGATCCCGGCTCTGTGCTGGATCCGCAGATCGAACGGCGACGTGTTCGCGAAGCGGACATTGATACCGAGAACTTCGAAATTGGCACCTACGCCGGCATTTTGTCCATTGAGGATTTCGGCGCCCAGCCGGTGGTGGGGGCGAGGCTGGATTATCACCTCTCCGAGGATGTGTTTCTGGAAGCGGTGATCGGCCATGCCAAGGCAGACGAGACCAGCTTCGAAACCCTCAGTGCCGGCGTGCAGCTACTGACCGATGATGAGCGTGAATACACCTATTACCAGGCTCTGGTGGGGTATAACCTGCTGCCCGGTGAGGCCTTTCTGTCCCGTAATCGAACCTATAACAATGCCCTGTATCTACTCGGTGGCGCAGGCATGACCGAGTTTGCCGGTGATGACCATTTCACCTTGGGGCTAGGCGTGGGCTACCGGTTGCTGATCAATGATTGGCTGACGGTTCGTGTGGATATGAAGGACAACATCTTCAACCTGGATGTGCTGGGTGAAGACAAGATGACCCACAATCTTGAGCTGACCGCCGGCGTGGGCCTGTTTTTCTGACAAAGAATGTATCGGGGGGAGGTAATAATGAAAAAAATACTGATAGCACTGTTCTTTGGGCTGGGGCTGCTTGGTGGCGTCAATGCCGTGGCGGCGGAAGGTGATCCGGCGCCGGACTTTACCCTCAAATCTCTCAGTGGTGGGAACATCAAGTTGAGTGAGTTGCGTGGGACGGTGGTGTTGCTGAACTTCTGGGCATCCTGGTGTGGCCCTTGCCGGACAGAGATGCCATTGCTGGACAGTCTCTATCAGCAATACCGTGATTACGGCTTTACTGTTCTGGGCGTGAATCTGGACGAGAACCGGGATCAGGCCGATATGCTTCTGAGCAAGGTGCCGGTGACGTTTCCGATCCTGTTTGATCCGCAAAACCACACCAGTGAAAGCTATGCTGTGGATGCCATGCCCACCACGGTTCTTATCGACCGTAACGGTGTGATTCGTTATCACCACCGTGGCTACCGGGATGGCTATATGGATAAATACCATGCTCAGGTAAAGGCGCTGGTGCTGGAATGATGCGCAGTCTCGTTTTCTCTGCCCTGCTGCTGGCCGTGGCGCTGTCGAGCAGCGGTTGTGCTATCAAGCCCTGGCTCAAGCCCTATGAGCGTTCCCGGTTGGCGGACCCGGTAATGAATGCCTCGGCGCACCCGGTGGCGGAAAGCTACATGGGACATGTGCATCAGGCCAGGGAAAGCATGCGTGGGGCGGAAGGTGGTGCTGGCGGAGGTTGCGGATGCAACTGATGCGCGTTCTTCTGGTGGTCTTGCTGGCGTTGTCGAGCTTGTCGTCGAATGCCTCAGTGCTGCCCGAAGACCGGCTGGATGTGCTGTACCACCAGTACGAAGGGGGTGGCATGAAAATCAATGGCCCGTCCGTTCTGGTGAGAAAGTCCTTCGCCGACAAGGTGGCTGTGCATGCCAACTATTACGTGGATGAAGTTTCCGCTGCATCCATTGATGTGCTGGTGAGTGCCAGCCCGTACTCGGAGGAGCGCACGGAAAAAAGTGTGGGTGTGGATTACCTGCACGGCAAGGCCATCTATTCGCTGAGCTATGCCAACAGCGAGGAAAATGATTTCGAAGCCAATTCCGTTCATTTCGACATGAGTCAGGACTTCTTTGGCGATCTCAGCACCCTGAGCCTGGGCTATTCCCGAGGTTGGGACGAGGTGTTTCGTAGTGGAGATGATAGCTTTGCTGAAGAGGCCGATCGGCAGCATTTCCGCATTGGGTTTTCCCAGATCCTGAGCAAGAATCTGCGTGCCAGCCTGGCCCATGAATTGATTACCGACGAAGGCTATCTGAACAACCCCTATCGTTCCGTGAGGTATCTGACCTCGCCTGACAGTTACAGCTTCGAGCCAGAGCGATATCCGCAAACCCGTACCAGTGAGGCAACCGCTCTGCGGCTGTCCTACTATCTGCCCTGGCGCGCCGGATTGCATGGTCAGTACCGGGTCTATAATGATTCCTGGGGTATCGATGCCAGCAGTTGGCAATTAAAGCTGATACAGCCTCTGGGTGGCAGGTGGACGCTGGAAAGCCGTTATCGGGTCTATGAGCAGGGTGACGCGGATTTCTATGCCGACCTGTTTCCATTCCAGAATGCCCAGAACTTCCTTGCCCGTGACAAGGAGCTCAGTGAATTCAGCTCCACGGTAGTTGGGGTGGGTATCGGTTTCGAGTTCAGCAAACCGAACTGGGAAACCATTGATCGGGCAGGTCTGAACCTGTGGGTAGATCGCTTCAGCTTTGATTATGACAATTATCGTGATATCCGGGTCAGTGCCTCCCCTGGTAGTGAGCCGCTATACAGTTTTGATGCCACTGTAACCCGGTTGCTGTTTACACTTTGGTACTAGTCCTCTGTCGATAGAGCTTCATGGCGGTTTGGTCCGGGCGGTCTTGCATGGGATCTGTGAGGCCTGTCCCCTGACTGTTCTGAGGGAAGACGGAAGCCCTCTCTTGCTGTGCCTATCTTCTGTCAAATTCCTCTAATTCCTTCCAAATCAAGTCTTCTCCGGCGCACGGAGCCCTGCTTTCGTGGTTGCCATATTCAATATATTTCACTTAAAAGTGTTACTTTAAGGTTCTGGTCTAGGTCTTTGTTAGATATAGAAAACAAGATGTTTTTATCTGATAAAAATGAGTACCAGTCGGAGGAATTACCTATATCTGTGTGTTCTTATTTTGACTGACTGAAATAAGGGGCATCAGAGCCGAAGTCCTTCTGGGGGAAAGATGAGTGACATAAGAAACGTCTCGTTTTTGCTGTGTTTGCTTGCTGTGGTGCCCTTTGCCACTGCAGCGGACAAGGTGTCCCGGGACAAGATCAAGGGGCTGGATGAGCAGGTGCAGGACATCAAGACTGATGTGCTGGCGATTTCTACAGAGTTGCTGCAACTGGAAGAGACGCTGATCTATCCCTCCAATACCCAGGTCTCCCTCTTTGTCTCCGTGGTCCCTGACCATGATGTCCGGCTGGACTCCATGGACGTGATTATTGATGGCGAGGAAGTCATGCACCACGTCTATACCCACAAGGAGCTGGAAGCCCTTAAGAGTGGCGGGGTGCAGCGCATCTATACCGGTAATGTCCGTTCCGGAAAGCACAAGCTGGAGATTGTTCTGGCGGGCTTGACTGGTGGCAATGACGAATACCGAGAAACTGCCAGCTATACCTTTACCAAGGATGAGGGGCCGAGCCTGGTCGAAATCTCACTCTTTGGTGCGGATAACAATATCAATTTCAAAGACCGTTAATTCATGGCATGTCGATTCATCGCGCTGCTCGGCCTGTTTGTGGCTTCTGCCACCGGAGTAGCTGACTCATCCAGTACGAATGCGCCTAGAGATCTGTTTCTGGGCGAGTCGTTCTATTATGCGGAGCAGGGGCTGTATTTTGATGCCATCTCCCGACTGGATGCCGAGTTGCAGCAGTATCACCGGGTGGATGAGCGGCAGCTGGATCCGCTGCATATTCATGCCAACTACGCCGAGTTCTCGGTGGGCGATTTCGAGCTTTCCTATCGGATGCACCGCAAGGCGGGTCGTGCCATTCAGGCGGTGCTGGAAGGCAACGTCAGCCAGGATATCCGTAATGAGGCCGCTTACCGGCTGGCCCGCATTTATTATGAGAAGGGCGAAAAGGTCAGCGCCTTGCATACCATTGACCGCATTGAAGGAGAGGTGCCCGCGCACATACGGCATGATGAGCGATTGTTGCGGGCGCAGATTTATACCGTCAATGGGCGTTTTACCGAGGCCGTGGACATCCTGGAAAAGCTGGAAAAGGTCGACGGTTATGAAGGCTTCGCCGGCTATAACCTGGGGGTCGCCCTGATCCTGCAAGGCGAGGAAGACAAAGGGCTGGCGCAACTGGACAAAGCCGGTCAGATCAAGGTGGACGACGATGATGAGCCCGCTCTGGCGATTCGGGACAAGGCCAATCTGACGCTGGGTTACCGTCTGCTGAAAAATGAAAAAGCTGGTTCCGCGGCACAGTATCTGGACCGGGTGCGTCTCGAGGGGCCCTTCTCCAACAAGGCCCTGCTGGGCGCAGGCTGGTCCAACGTGGCCCGGCAGAAATTTGATCGTGCGCTGGTGCCCTGGAGCATCCTGTTCAAGCGCAACTCTACCAACAAGGCGGTTCAGGAAAGTTTGCTGGGTGTCCCCTATGCCTACGCAAACCTGGAATTGCATGGCCGTGCGGCAGTGCTTTATGGCAGTGCCCTGGATGCCTTCGGGGCGGAGCTGGGCAGGCTCAAAGATTCCGTCGCCAGCATTCGTAGTGGCAACTTTCTGAAAGTCATGGTGCGTGAAGAGATCAAACTGGACAGTAACTGGTTGATCCGTCTTCGCGAGCTGCCCGAAACCCCTGAAACCTACTACCTGATGGACCTGATGGCATCCAATGACTTTCAGGCGCTATTGAAAAACTATCTGGATCTGGAAGACATGCGCCAGCGGCTGGTTGCCTGGCAGGGCCATCTGGATGCCTATGAGGACATGATCGCGCTTCGCAGGAATTACTATGAACCCCTGCTTCCCGGCATTGATGAACGTTTCCGTGTGCTCGACTCCAAGATCCGTCTGCGTATGGAGCAGCGCCAAAGCCTGGATGACCGATTGCAGCGTCTGCTGGTCGCGCCGCGTCCTGAATTGCTGGCCACCGCGGATGAGCGGATGGCACAGGAATCCCTTGACAGCATAGCAGCGAACTATGCCGGCAGTGACAGCGCCTCGGCTGTGGAAGCGCGCCGTCGTATTGCCAGATTGAGAGGCGTTCTTGCCTGGAATATCCATACCGATTACGACCGGCGCCTGACCGAAGCCTTCGAGCATTTGCGTGAACTGGATGATGATGTGGCTCGTCTGGAAAGCATCTATGCCTCCTATGTACGCACCCGGCAAGCGGCCACCCAGAGTTACCAGGGCTATGAAAACCGGATTTCCCTGTCGCGCAACAATATCCGCCAGGCCAGTCTGAAAGTTGATCGGCTGATGAATGGCGTTGGACACATGCTGGAAACCATGGCGATCAAGGAGCTGGAGCAGCGTCAGAGGCGGCTTGAGCAATACCGTGTGCAGGCGCGCTTTGCCATGGCCGAAAGCTATGACCGTGCAGTGAAGGCGCAGCAATCTCAGGCCCATGACAGTGGCGGTGAAGAGGAGTCTTCACCATGAGACGCTATCGTTTCACGGCCCTTGGGCTGTCGTTGCTGGTGTTGGCTTCCTGCGCCTCGGTGTCTGAGAAAGGCACGATCGCCCAGCTGCAGAAGGTCAAGTTGGACCTCACCGACGAGAAGATCGAAGGTGGCATCGAAAAGGCCATGCAGGGGTACCAGAAATTCCTGGAAGAAACTCCGGAATCCGCGATGACGCCCGAAGCCATGCGGCGTCTGGCGGATCTCAAGATTGAAAAGGAATACGGCATTCTGGAGAGTCCGTCACAGCCGGTAGCTCAAAGAGCGCCTGCTACATCGACGCCGCTGGATCGCCCGGAAAGTGCAGTTATTGCCGGTCACCAGGCCGTTGAGACTGAGCAGCCCGATGTGGCCAGGGAGTCCCAGCAGGATTTTGAGGCACGAACCACGCAAATGGATGTGCCGGAAAATGCCGATGCCTCGCTGGCTGTTCAGGACGGGCTGGCAAACAAGGGGGCCGAGGAGGCGATCAAGCTCTACAAGGAGCTGCTGGAAAAATACCCCTTCTATGAGCGCAATGACCAAGTGCTTTACCAGATGACCCGGGCCTATGAGGAGCTGGGTGAAGTGGAACAAGCGATTGAGGTCATGAACCGGATCGTGGCGGATTATCCGGATTCCCGGGTTATTGATGAAATCCAGTTCCGGCGCGGTGAATTCTACTTTATGAGAAAGAAGTACCTGGATGCGGAGCGGGCATACCTGGCCATCGCTGAGATGGGCGCCAGTTCTTTCTATTATGAAATGGCGCTCTACAAATTGGGTTGGACCTTCTACAAGCAGGATATGCTGGAAGAGGCAATGAATCAGTTTGTTGCCCTGCTGGATCACAAGATCAACACCGGTTATGACTTTGCAAATCCCACCGATGAGTATGAGCAGAAGCGTATCGAGGATACCCATCGTGTTATCAGTCTGAGTTTCTCAGCCATGGGCGGCCCGGAAGCTGTTGTCGATTATTTCGAAAAATATGGAGAGCGAAGCTACGAAGTCGATATTTACCGGAATCTGGGTGAGCATTATCTGGAGAAGCGTCGTTATGCCGATGCTGCATCCGCTTACAAGACTTTCGTGGAGTTGAATCCGTACAACAAGGTGTCCCCACACTTCGATATGCGGGTTATCGAGATCTACAAGAAAGGCGGTTTTCCGAAACTGGTTATTGAGGCCAACAAGGAGTTTGCTACCAGCTATGGTCTGAAGTCAGCGTATTGGAGCCATTTTGAAGTCGATGCCTTCCCTGATGTGCTGGCCCTTCTCAAGACTAACCTGAAAGAGCTGGCAAACTATTATCACGCTCTTTATCAGAACAAGGATTTCGCCAAGCAACGGCCGGAAAACTTCCGCGAAGCCCAGCACTGGTATCATGAATTTCTGGATTCCTTCCCCAGGGATGAGGAATCACCAGTCATGAACTATCAGTTGGCAGATCTGCTTCTGGAGAACAAATCCTTCCATGCAGCGGCGCTGGAGTATGAGCGTACCGCTTACGATTACCCGGCTCATGAAAAAGCCTCTGCTGCCGGGTATGCCGCTGTTTATACACATCGTGAAAACCTCTCGTCCGCAGAAAAATCTGACAAGCCGACGATCAAGAGGGATGTCATTCGCAGCTCGCTGCGCTTTGCGGATGTTTTCCCGGAGCATGACAAGGCTGCGCTGGTGATGGGGGCAGCGCTGGAAGATATCTTCAGCATGAAGGACTATCCGTTTGCTGTTGCCACCGGCAGAAAAATGCTGGAAAAATTCCCTGGTGCATCCAGGGCGCAATTGCGATCAGCCTGGCTGGTTGTGGCTCACTCTTCCTTTGAGCTGGCACAGTATGCCGATGCTGAACAGGGCTATTTGAGCGTGCTGCGTCTTACCGATGAAGGTGATGAATCCCGCAAGGAACTGACAGAAAACCTGGCTGCTTCCATTTACAAACAGGGTGAGCTGGCTAACCAGGCAGAAAATTATCAGCAGGCCGCAGATCACTTCTTGCGGCTGGGGGTGGCGGCGCCGTCGTCAAGCCTTCGTCCTGCTGCTGACTATGATGCGGCCACAGCCTTGATCAAGCTGAAGAACTGGCAGCAATCTTCGGATGTTCTAATGGCTTTCCGTGGCAATTACCCGGATCACAAGTTGCAGCCTGAAGTAACCAAGAAGTTGGCTCATGTTTATGGCGAATCGGGCCGGTTATCTGAAGCCGCTGCGGAATATGAGCGTATTGAGCGCGAAAGTGAAGACCCGACGGTCCGGCAAGAAGCCCTTAAAGTGGCCGCCGATCTGTACATCCAGGTGGGCAACAAGAACAAGGCGGTCAGTGTATATCGCCATTATATACAGTCCTTCCCTGAACCCCTTGAGCCGGTTGTGGAGATGCACCACAGCATTGCCGGGATTCTCAAGGAAAAGAACGATATTGAGGGTTATCGGCGGGAGCTGCAGGCCATTGTAGATGCCGATCAACGTGCGGGCGCTGACAGAACCGACAGGATTCGGTATCTGGCTGGCACATCGGCGCTGATTCTTGTCGAGCCGGTTTTTGAAGACTACGCGGCCATTCAGCTTACCCAGCCGCTTGAGCGAAATCTGAAGAAGAAGCGCGATGCCATGAAAGCTGCGAATGCTGCTTTCGGCAGGCTGGTGGATTACGAGATCGGCGATGTGACAGCGGCCGCCACGTACTATATTGCCGAGATCTACTATAACTTCAGCCGTGCGCTGCTCAACTCGGAGCGTCCCGGTGGTATGGATGAGCTGGAAAAAGACCAGTATGAAATGCTGCTTGATGAACAGTCTTATCCCTTTGAAGAAAAAGCCATTGCCATTCATGAGAAGAATGTTGGGCTGATTGGAGTAGGTGTCTACAACGACTGGGTCGACAAGAGTGTTAAGCGGTTGGCTGCGTTTGTTCCGGGGCGCTATGCCAGGTTTGAAGAAAGCAGCGGTTTTGTTGCTTCGGTTGTCGACGCTGACTATAGCCACCTTGTACAACCAAAAATTGCCGCACCTGAACCCGCAGCGGTAATTGATGGCGAGCCAGATGCAGGCGCCCAGCCACAGGAAGAGACTGTAGGCCCGGATAGCTTGCAGGAAAAAGAGCAGCCGCTTGAAGAGGCGCCTGTTGCTGAGCCTGAGGCCCCGGTTGAAACCACTTCGGCAGACGTTGCCGCAGGTGTCGACGAAGAATCGGCAGGTTCCGATATGGCAGAAGGGGGAATCTGATGCTGAGATATTTCTTCTTGAAAAATAAAAACGCGTTCGTAGCAGTACTGATTGCGACCTTTCTGTTGGCGGGGTGTGCAACCTCGCCAGGTGGTGGTTCTCGCCAGGGTGAGGCAGATATCAGCGAGGATGATGTTGCGCTTTTTCAGTCAGCCATGATGAAGATTGAGAAGGAAGACTATCAGCAGGGCATTGCGTTGCTTAACGAGCTGACCGGGCGTTCCCGTCAAAGTGCCGTTCCCTTTATCAACCTTGCCATGGCTTACAAAAAACAGGGTGATAATGACAAGGCTGAAGAAAATCTGCTTTTGGCACTGGAGATCGAACCAAAGAATCCTGTAGCGAATAATGAATATGCCATCCTGTTGAGAGAGAGTGGTCGGTTTGATGAATCCCGGGCCTTGTATGAAAAAGTAATTACCTGGTACCCGAATTTTGCCATGGCCAACCGTAATCTCGGTGTGCTTTGTGATATTTACCTGAGGGATTACTCGTGCGCTCTTGAGGCTTACCGGGCATACAGTGCCTTGTTGCCTGATGATGAAGATGCCCGGATGTGGGTGTCTGATCTTGAGTGGCGGGTCAAGCAGCAAGGGGGGGGCTGATGCGATATTTTCATGTGCTTTTTCTTGTCGTCCTGGTTGTGCCTTTATTGGCTAATGCTGAGGAAGGGAAGGGAAATGACGATGAGGCAAAGATGATTTCGGGGATGTCGGTCCTCGGTAACAAGGATGCTCCCAAATCATTGTATATCGTTCCCTGGAAGAGTTCTGAAATTGGTGTGGAGACTGACTTGACATCAAGTCTTCTGGACGAAGAGATGGTGCCGGTGGATAAGCCGGTATTTATGAGAGAGCTGGATTTTTACCAGGTCAGTACTGAGAAATAAAACTCAAGCGATTATCTGAGGAAGAGTGAAACCATGAATGTGATCATAAAATTTTTCCAGGACGGTGGCTTTTGGATGTACCCGATTCTGGTGGCCGGCATCGTCGGTGGGGCCTTCGCCGTGGAGCGCTTTATCAAGCTGAAGCTTCTGGAGAGGGCAAATCGTAAATCCTGGGAGGAACTGCACCCTGTTCTGGTGTCGGGTGACTTTGAGCGTGCCAGGGAGATGGTTGAAGGGGACGACTCCGCTGTTGCGCAACTTCTTTCCATGGGTCTTGAAGTCCAGGGCACAGTCCGTCGCCGTGACGATATCGAGATCGCCATGGAAGAGGCGATGATGGAGATTACGCCGCAGCTTCAAGCGCGGACCATCTATATCTCCATGTTCGCCAACATTTCCACTCTACTGGGGCTGCTTGGCACCATTATCGGTTTGATCTCGGCGTTTGAGGCGGTTGCCAATGCCAATCCGGCGGAAAAATCTGCAATGCTTTCCAGCTCTATTGCCATGGCAATGAATACCACCGCGTTTGGGTTGATGGCGGCGATTCCTCTGTTGATTTGCTACAACATGGTTAGCTCAAAGACTGCTGCCATTGTCGGCAGCCTGGAAATGATTTCGGTGAAAATGCTCAAGCTGGTGACCACGCTGACAAAGAGAAGCTATCAGCAAAAAGCGACGCAAGAGAATGAGAGTGTAGAGCCTGAAGGGGACGATCCTCTTATCCCGGAGCCCGCCCAGGCGACAACCTGAGTTCTGAATAATGCGAAGAAAAAAGCATCTGAAGCTACAAGAAGAAGTCGAGCTGGATGTCACTTCTTTCATGAACCTGATGGTGGTGCTGATTCCCTTCCTGTTGGCGACTGCGGTTTTTTCCCAGGTCACAATTCAGGAATTGAATGTGCCTTCGCCTGGCGTGGGTGGTGCAACGCCGGATAAGCCATTGGTCACGATTGAGGTGATGGTCAGAAAAGAGTCAATTGAAATCAGTAATGGCAAGGTTATTACAAATCGCTTTCCTAAAGAGGAGGGTGAGTATGATCTTGAGGCCCTGACGGGGGCGCTTCTGAATCTCAAGGAGCAGCACCCTGACAAAGAGGATGCCACCGTGCTGCTTGAGCCTGATATCGAATATAACGACATGATTGCTGTGATGGATACCGTCAAGTTCCATGATGTCGCCAGCGAGGATGGTGAGGATCAGTCCCAGGTGCTTTTCCCTGAAATTTCCATTGGGGATGCTCCATGAGAAATCCGAGAAGAATGCGCAGGCTGGCGAGTTTGACAGAAAGGCCCGCAGGCTCCCTCAGTCTGACATCGTTGATGGATATTTTTACCATCCTGTTGCTGTACCTGCTGGTGAACCAGTCAGACAGCACCCCTCTGGAACCGCCTAAAGATATTCGGCTGCCAAGCTCTATTGTTGAAACCAAGCCACGAGAAAGCCTGGTGGTTTCCGTAAGCGGTGATCAGGTGCTGGTGAAGGGTGAGGCTGTTGTCTCCATGGCTGATGTGATTGCCAATAGTGGTGACGTTATTGAGCCCATACGGTCACGGATGGAGAGTATCCGGAAAAACTCGGTTGGTGAGGGGGATGAGGCCGATGCACGTAATACGGAAGTGACGATCATGGCAGATCGTGGCGTTCATTACAGTGCATTGAAGCGAATTATGGCCTCTTGTACGGCTGCCGGTTACAACAAGATTTCTCTGGCGGTCAATCAAAAATAATCTTTATGTTGGCATGATCCTGTGAATACATCTTTGGCACAGCGACAGCAGGTGTTGATAGAGCAGATCGAGGGCGAAGAAACTGCGCTTGCCGATCTCCAGATACGCCTGCATACAGTTGAATCCGAGCTGACGGATATGGCGCCGCAGCGTCAGAAATTTCAGTTGCTGGGCGTGATTTGCGAGTCACTGGACCAATTGAGCGAAATGGGGGCGGCTTCGCTGTTCTGGGGAGATGATGCATCTCCCGCAGATCATGAGCAGCAGCTCTCTCGCAGTCGTGAGCTCGCCAGCGCCTTTAATAATGAGTTCGATAACCTTGAGGCCGGCAAGACTGAGATTCAGCAACAGATTGCTCAGGCTGAAGAAAGGCTTGGTGAGCTTGATTATCACCTGGCGGAAGTGACTGAGGAGCTGGAGAACGCCCAGTACGATTTTGTCATTGAGCGCGAAGCGGACGATGAAAAACTCTTCCGTGCCGGCATTATGCCCTGGTCCCGCTCCGATGAAGACCGCAAGCGCCAGCGCAAGGTTCTGCTTTGTTCCCTGGCGGTGATGGTGATTGTGGGCCTTGTCCCCGGTATCTGGGAATTGCCGCCGCCGGATCCGAATCGCAAGATCGAGGTTCCGGAGCGTCTGGCCCGTATGGTCAAGAAGAAGGTGGCGCCAGAACCGGTTCAGAAGCGTGAGCAGCCCAAGAAGGAAGAGAAGAAGGATGCTTCCAAGGTGGCTGAAAAGCCCAAACCCGAAGAAGTGCAGAAGGCGCGTACCAAGGCAAAGTCCAAAGGGGTCCTGGCACACAGCGATATGTTCTCGGATCTGACCGAGGACGCGGTATTGTCGAATCTGGGGGCAGATGCCCGGATTTCCGGTAGCCAGTCCAAGGGCGCAGCGCAAAGCAGTGGGGCCAAGGGCTCGCGCGCACTTATCACCGCATCTACATCAGCCAGTGGTGCTGTTGCTGCCGTGGCTTCGGTAAGTCGTGGCGGTGTTGGTAGCGGCAGTGGTAGTGCGATTGCCGGTAGCGGCGTTTCTGTAGGGGCGGTGAAGAGTGAGGTGGCAGCCAGTGTCAGCAAATCTTCCCGGCCTGTCAGCAAGGGCGCAGGGCCGTCCCGTACGGATGAAGAAATCCAGATCGTATTCGATCGCCACAAGTCTGCGCTTTACCGTATCTATAACCGTCAGCTGCGGAATGATCCCAGTCTGCGCGGCAAGATGGTGCTGGAACTGGTGATTGAGCCGGACGGCTCGGTGTCGTCCTGTCGGGTGAAATCCACGGATATGGATTCGCCGACATTGTCTTCAGGGATTGTGTCCCGTGTAAAAATGTTCAATTTCGGGGCCAAGGAAGGGGTGCCGACTACGAAGATTCTTTATCCGATTGACTTCCTGCCTGCGGGTTAGGGGCTCCCCGGCACGGCTGTTTGGGCCGTGCCGGGAGTCATGATTTCCGCTGATGCCGGGTTCTCTGGCGTCACGATAAGCATCTTATTGCATTTTAATAAGAGTCCGCGATAAATGATTGTTTCTTCTGGATAATTGCGTGTCACTTCACGGTATTACCAGTAGCTTTTTCCTAGACTCGATTGCCACTTTGGTTTTTTCGTACCAAACACTTATAAGAACTAAAGACTGATAGGGTCATCGCGTTGAAAAGAGAGTCTTTCCGGGGAAGGCCGCCCGCTGGGGGGGCGCTGTGCACGCAGCGTATAGCCACCATCGTCGCGCAGGTTTTTGCCGTCATATTGTTGCTGGGGACCTCCGGTATTGCCGAGGCGGTTCAGTACAATTGCTCCGACTACCCATTGATCAATGGTTTTCATGTCATTGATGGTGCGGTACCGACGACCCCTCCCTCTCCGCCATCTTCTCCGGCGCCGGACAACATCAAGATTGATGTGAATTGCCGGATCCAGAATTACCCGCAAGGGTATCCCGGTGGCTTCAATACCAACTTCAGCTTTGATAACAATGATCCGACCCCTTATCTGGTGATCTTCGACAATGTTTTCCACACCGGGAACATGTCGTGTAACACCGTGGCGGAGCACAAGATCTGGTTCACCAATGGCTCCTCCAGCAAGATTCTTGGTGGTAGCTGTCAGAATCTGCTTATCCCTGTCGAGATGATCGACAAGCGAGCGCTTGAAGGCCCTGGAGGAAACGAGATTACCTCGGCCACAGTCGGCGTTCCCTTTACCTACAATCTGACCATTCCGGTGCTGTTCGATGCCGGTTCTGGCACGGTTATCAACGGCGAGGGCTCCCTTAACGACGTTCACGATATCTCCGTCCGGGACGACATTTCGTCTGCCGCTCTGGGGGTGGACCTGACCTACCTGGGGCATACGGTTACCCGAGAAAGCAACGGCGCTCCGGTGGCTCACAACTTCAGCAATGTGGGTGGCCTGCTTACCTTTGACAACTTTCAGCCCAATATCTTGCCGGCTGGTGAGCAGATCATTATCGAGATCGAGGTGGTGCTGGAAGACACCGCGCTGAACGCTCCAGGGTCTGCTTTCATCAATGTGGCAGAGTGGGAGTTCGGTCGCTTTATTGACGGCATTTTCTATGACCCTCTGCCCGGGGAGAACGGTCGGGCTGAACTGGTAACGATTTCCGAGCCCGAGCTGGTGCTGGACAAGAATACCGATGCCACCGCCGTCAACTTTACGGATACCCCTGCTTATACTCTCGATGTTCAGAATGTGGGCGGATTTGATGCCTGGGGTATCACGGTGGAGGATGAGCTCCCCACAGGTATGTGCCTGACCGACCCTTCTGCCAGTGTTACTGCGTCCGTGCTGGCCACGGATGGCAGCACGGTGGTGCGTACCCTGGATCCTCTGGCCGGGGATTTCACCGTCAGCTACGACGCCGGCACCTGTCTGCTGACGGTGACCTTGAACGATTCTGCGGGGGCGATAGCACCGGATCAGCATCTGCTTCTCAGCTACGACAGTCAGCTTGATCCCATTGGCAGCCCGGATGAGGCCAGTGATGGCGACACACTGACCAACGTGGCAGCCGCCACCCAGTGGTTCAATGACAGTAGCGCCAATGCCTCCCGGGTTGAATTTACTGCTCCACGTTCTGACGGCACCCCCGGGGTTACGGATAATCAGGATGCCGAATCAGTGACGGCAGGCTTGTCCGGTTATTATTTCGAAAAAACGGTCGTCAATCTGGTGACAGGCGCATCGCCTGCCTTTACGGCGGCTTCCGGTGATCGCCTTCGTTACCGTCTGCGGCTGTTTAACCTGGATCAGGTAATCAATGACATCAGCATCAGCGACCCGATTGATGTGGCTGGTCTGGATGCGTCGTCATTGGTGATAACCAGCTGCCCGGTACTGGCAAGCTGTTCTTTCGATGCTGGCACCGGGTTGCTCTCCGTTGATGGTAATCCTGTTCTGGATGCGGCAGCCGGCACCGACTTGATGGTCGAGTATGAAGTGGATGTGCTGGGCGGACTGCCTGACGGCACCCTGATCAGTAACCAGGCCGACCTGAGCGCCACTGATGGTCTGGGCGATCCCTTCCTGACGCAAAGTGATGACCCCAACGTGAATGGTGTCTCCGATCCCGAAGTAGACGGAGATGAGGATCCTACAGTCGTTCAGGTGGTGGCACCCGGTCCGTTGAGCAAGGCCAACCCGCCGCAGACTGAAGTGGCCATTGGTGAGCAGTTCACCTATCGGGTCACGGTACCGGAAACCCCGGATGCCTCGCCATTGTTTGACGTACGTATCCTCGACAACCTGGCTGCTTCCGGTGTGGATCTGGGATTTGTCGGCGCCACCGTGGTATCTGGCGGTACCTGGTCCCTGACCAATACAGGCACGGCAAGCAATCTGGTGATCGAGGATCTGTCCACCGGCATCGATATTCCGGCCGGAGGCCAGGCCGTTATTGATATCACCGTGGAGCTGCTCAATACCGCCAACAACCAGAGCGGCGATACGTTCAGCAATACCGCCGCTTATACGTTCAATCGTGCCAATGGCAACCCGGCTTTACAGGTCAGTGGACCCGCAGGTCCCAATGACACTACGCCACCTCTGACGGTGGTGGAACCGGCTCTGGCCATCAGCAAGACCGTCGCCAATGTGACCACAGGCAAGTCACCCACGGATCCGGCCAGCGGAGGTGATGTACTCGAATATACGCTGACCATGCCCAACAGTGGCACTTCCGTGGCCAATGACGCCACCATCACCGATACCCTGCCTGCCGGGCTGACCCTGGTGCCGGGATCGGCGTCGGCAACTATCGGCGGTGTGCCGGTTGCCGGTTTTGTCGCCGCGCCCACAGACGCTGGCAGCGGGGTATTGATC
>Ga0114904_1000008_pt1 | contig 154108 bp, 148 predicted proteins | sample MalvirDeepMed_s6_FD_83498 | JGI IMG/M metagenome (GOLD analysis project Ga0114904, IMG submission 83498) | Marine viral communities from the Global Malaspina Expedition - Malaspina viral metaG DeepMed_s6 | ecosystem: Environmental > Aquatic > Marine > Oceanic | place: Mediterranean Sea... | reverse complement strand
GTGTAGCGGCCCCCACCAAGACCGCGGATGCCTCGCTCGAGGTGCTGCAACCGGAGCTGGCTGTGGCCAAGAGCGCCAGCGAAGCAGGTGGCGATACCATCGTGGTGGCCGGTGAAACGGTCACCTATACCGTAGATATCACCAACAACGGTCTGGCGCCGGCTTACGATACGGTGCTTACCGATACCCTGCCGGCTGGCATGCGCCAGAGCGGTGTGACAACCACGGCCATGACCCTGGTGAATGCCGGCACGGCCTTGCCGTTGCTGGCCCCGTCCTATGATGCGGGAACTGGTGTGGCCGTCTGGAATCTTGATAACGGCAGCGCCGATACCTACACCATTCCGGTGGGAGAGACCCTGCGGGTGGAATATACGGTGCAGGTGGATCCGGATGTGGGGGCTTCCCTGACTCTCACCAATTCGGCGTTGGTATCCCTGTACTACTCCTTCGATAACGATGCTGTGCCTGCCAATGGCGTAGACACCGAACGGGAAGAGTACGGTCCCACCGCCGCGGCGACCAGCTCGCTGACCACTCCGGGACCGGGAGCCCTGTCGAAGGTGGAGTCTGCCAGTGCCGTTGCCGTGGGCGACCAGTTCACCTATCAGATTCTGGTTCCGGCCATGCCGGTGGATACCGCCCTGTTCGATGTGCGCATCACCGATGATCTGGGTGCGTCTGCGGCGGTGTTGAGCTTTGTCAGTGTGGATCGGGCGCCAGCAGCCCCTGGCATCAATAGTGGCGCCTGGACGCCGACCAATACCGGCACGGCAACGCAGCTGGTGATTGAAGACACCGCCGGTGGTATCGATATTCCTGCCGGTGAACAGATTGCTGTGGATATCACCGTCGAGGTAGTGGATGACCCGGCCAATGTGGACGGGCTGGTGTTCAACAACAGCGCGGATTACACCTTCAACCGTGTCGACGATGACACAGCCACCCAGGGGGCCGGTCAGCCGGGTACCTCCGGTGACACCATCATTGTCGAGCCGGGTCTGGTGATGACCAAGACCGGTCCGGCGACCATGAGCGTGGGCACCCCGGATCTGTTCACGCTGGATGTGCAGAACACAGGTTCCGGTGCGGCCTGGGATATCACCCTGACGGATCATCTGCCCAACCTGGCGTCCGGTGGCATGTGCGACAACGCACCGGTGATCACCGCTGCCCGGGTTTTCGATACGGATGGCAGTACCCTGCTGGCGGATCTCGCTGCAGGTACGGATTACGTCACCAGCTTTGCGCCCAGCAGCCCGGGAACGCCTTGTACTTTCACTTTTACCGGTCAGACCGCGGCCGCCGTGCTGGAAGCCGGGCAATTCCTGCGGTTGGAATACCAGGCTGAGCTGGATGATGCCACGCCCGCCAACAGTGAGCTGACCAATTTCGCCGGGGCAACAGAGTGGTTCAGTGCCGATGATGCGTTTACCGAACGTCGCACCTATACCCATGTCCTGGAAGATGTGGTCGAGGACACTCCGGACCCGCAGGACTACCACACCCTGACCAGCAACCCGCCGGAAATGACAGTGGAGAAAACCGTTGTCATCCAGAACGACCTGAATGGGGATGGCCAGGCTAACCCGGGTGACAGCCTGCGCTACACCCTGACTGTCACCAACACCAGCCAGGTACTGTTGCCGGACTTCTCCCTGCTGGACGATGTAGGTGCGTTGCACACCGAGGTGATTTTTGAGCCGGGCAGTCTGGTAATGGTAACGGTTCCGCCAGGTGCTACGGACAACTCCGACGCCAATGGTGGCACCAATGGCGCCGGTCTGGTGGATGTGCAGGACCTGAGCCTGGATGTGGCCGGTTCCGCCGGCGATACCGTCACCGTGGTCTTTGATGTGACCCTGGCGAGTCCGATCGATAACGGCACCGTAGTGCTGAACCAGGGCAGCGTGGAAGCCTTTGGATCCACGCTGCAGTTAACCGATGATCCCAACCTGCCTGGAGACGAGGACCCCACCCGGATCGCTGTCGCGTCGGCGCCGGTCATGCAGGTGCAGAAAGTTTCTGATGATGTGACCGGCGACCCCACCGTACTGGCGCCGGAAGACACCCTGCTTTATACCCTGACGGTGGCGAATATCGGCAATGAGAATGCCGTGGACGTGACCCTGCGTGACGCCATTCCGGAATTCACCACTTACGTGGCCGGCAGTACCACGCTTAACGGCAATGCAGTTGCCGATCCGGCAGCAGGAGTGTCGCCGCTGGAAGCGGGCATGCAGGTCAATGCACCGGGTAATACCTCGCCGGGAGCCATGGACGCGGATGCGACCGCCGCGGCGGAGAACGTGGCCACCATCACCTTCAGTGTGACCATCGATGCGGACACCCTGGCAGGTACCCGCATCGTCAACCAGGGTTTCGTTAATGGAGTCGGTACCGGCGGTACTGACTTCATGGAACAGCCTTCTGACGACCCAGCCACCCCGGTAGCCAACGACCCCACCGAGGATATCGTCGGCGCCTTGCCGTTGCTGGACGTGCAGAAAACCGTGGTGCTTGCCAATGATGTAAACGGCAACAATGCGCCGGATCCGGATGACACCCTGCTATATACCTTCGTGGTGACCAACAGCTCCGGTAACCCGGCCACCGATGTGGTCCTCACTGACCAGATCCCGGCCAATACGACCTATGTGGCCGGCAGCACTACCCTGAACGGTGCGCCTGTTGCCGATGCCGGTGGGGCGTCTGCGTTGGTGAACGGACTGCCGATCAATTCCAGCGGCGAACCGGCTGGCAGCATGGCCGGTAACAGCAGCGCCACGGTGACTCTGGCAGTAACCATCAATGCTGGTGTTGCCGGCGGCACCGTGATTCGCAACCAGGGCATTCTGGCCAGCACCGAACTGCCGGACGAACCGTCCGATGCGGACGGGGTAGATTCCAATGGTGATCAACCTACCGAAATCATTGTCGGCGCTGCCCAGCAGGTCTCCATCGTCAAGGACGTGACAGTCGTTGGTGGTGGCATCGTGCAGGCGGGATCGGTACTGGAATACACCGTACAGGTGGTCAACAACGGTCTGGTGCCTGCCACCCAGGTGGTGCTCAGCGATGACCTGACACCGCTGGCCGGGCTGGCCACCTATGTGCCGGATTCGGCGCGGCTGAATGGTGGCACTGCGGGCGTGGATGACAGCACAGCGATCCTGGTGGGCGACTATGGCAGTGCCTACGGCGATCTGCCGGTGGGTGGAACAGCCACCTTGCGTTTCCAGGTTCGGGTGGATGATACCGTGCCGCCGGGAACCACCATCAGCAATACCGGCGAAGTGAACTGGGACAATGATACTCGTTCGGCCAGCAGCACTGTGGTGGTGGAAGTGGGTGCCATCCCAGGCACCGCCACCCTGAGCGGTCAGGCCTGGCATGACGCCAACTTCGACAATGTGCTCGATACGGGCGAAACCGTGCTGCCCGACTGGACGGTGGAAATCTACCGTAACGGTTCGCTGCTGCGCACCACCAATACCGATGATAACGGCCGGTTTGTAGCGGCAGGCCTGCCCGAGACCATGGGCGGTGAAACCTATGAAGTGCGCTATCTGGCTCCGGGCGCAACCGCATCGACCGCAACTCTGGGTCTGACCGACTCTGCATTTACCGACGGTCTGCAGCGTATTACCGATATCACTGCTGCCGCAGATGATCTGGTGCAGAACCTGAACCTGCCCATTGATCCGAACGGGGTTGTCTACGATGCCATCTCCCGCCAGCCGGTCCCTGGTGCCCGGGTGACCATGGTGGATGCGGGTGGTAGCGCCATTGCCACCAGCTGTTTTGATGATCCGGCCCAGCAGGGCCAGGTCACCACGGCCAACGGCTTCTACAAATTCGATCTGAATTTCAGTGCTGGTTCCTGTCCAGGCGGCAGCGATTACCTGATTCAGGTGGCGCCACCGGCCAGCGGCTATGAGCAGGGCGTATCGCGCCTGATTGCGCCCGACACCAGTGACGCAACGGCAGCCTACGATGTGCCGACCTGTTCCGGCGATGCGGTGGCTACCACTAGCGCTTGTGAGGTTCAATCCTCGGCTAACCAGCCGGGCACCTCTGTGGCAGCGGGCAGCCCGTTGACCGGTTATTACCTGCACCTGACGTTCGATAATACGGTGCTGCCGGACGACAGCCAGATATTCAACAACCACATTCCGCTGGACCCGCAACTTGGTGGAGCGGTGTCCATTACCAAAACTTCGTCGGTGGTGAACGTCAGCCGCGGCCAGTTCGTGCCCTATGTGATTCGCATCAGCAATACCTATGGCCTGGCGATTCCGGATCTGGTGGTGGTGGACAGCTTCCCGGCAGGCTTCAAGTACGTGGCGGATTCCGCCCGCCTGGATGATGTGCCGGTGGAGCTGGTTCGTGAGGGCCGGCAACTGATACTGCGCGACCTGGATCTGGCAGCGGACGGGCAGCACACCCTGAAGATGCTGTTCATCGTGGGGGCTGGTGTCAGTGAAGGGGAGTACGTCAATCGCGCCCAGGTGTTCAACGCGGTGGCGCCACGCAGCCATGCCGGCACCACCCGGGCTGCTTCCGGGGAAGCCTCGGCAACGGTGCGTGTTGTGCCGGACCCGGATTTCGACTGTACCGATGTGATCGGCAAGATCTTCGACGATGCCAACCAGAACGGCTATCAGGATGAGGGTGAAGCCGGCTTGCCGGGTGTCCGCGCCGTAACCGCTCGCGGGCTACTTGTCACCAGCGATGAATACGGCCGTTTCCACATTACCTGTGCGGTGGTGCCGGACGAGAACCGTGGCTCCAACTTCATCCTGAAAGTGGATGACCGCACCTTGCCCACCGGTTACCGCCTGACCACGGAGAATCCTCTGGTTCGCCGGGCAACCCGAGGGAAGATGATCAAGTTCAACTTCGGTGCGGCTCTGCATCGGGTGGTGCGCCTGGATCTGGCGAACGGGGTCTTTGAGCCGGATACCACACAAATGCGCTTGCAGTGGCAATCCCGTGTGCCGCTGCTGATGGAAGAACTGGGAACAGAGGCTTCCATCCTGCGCCTGGCCTATATGGCCGAGAACGAAAGCAAGCGCCTGGTGGAAAAACGTCTCAAGGCAATGAAGCGAATGATTGCCGAGCAGTGGGCGGAAATGGGGAACCCCTACGAACTGATAATAGAAACGGAAGTGTTCTGGCGAACAGGCGCTCCCCCCGAGAGGAGCAGCAAATAATGATAAGGCGCATTCTCTCTGCGCCCCTGGGGGCGCGATTTGCAGCGGTGATTTCCGCTAATGAACAGGAACGGCGAGCGTTTTTGGCAATGAATCCAGCAATGCTTCTGATTGTGGCGTTGATGTTGCCCGCAACGGTAATGGCGGAGCAGGCGCAACCCGCAGAAGACGGCGAAAGCGGCGAGCCCCAGGTGCGTGAAAGCGCGTCATTGGGTAGCCCGACAGAAAAGCAATGGCCCCTCTACGAGCAGCCAACGCTGTGGATGCAGGATGACAGCATCTACAAGGAGAACCTGGGCGATCGCATCGAGACACAACAGGTTGAAAAGCAGGTATTGAAAACGGTGAAGTTGCCCAATGTGGTGCCACCGATCCGTTATGATTCCGGCGTGGCGGATATTCCTGATTCCTACGTGGCGATGCTCCGCGATGTTCTTGATGGAATGCGGGACAAGCGTAATGTTCGTCTGCATTTTGTCGGCCATTCCGACAACGTCCCCCTGTTCGGCGCCTTGAAGGCGCGCCTGGGCGACAACGTGGGGTTATCGCGTGAGCGGGCCGGCACCGCAGCAGAATTCTTCCAGGCCGCATTGGATCTGCCGGCAGAATCCATTTCCTATGAAGGGAAGGGGGAGGCGGAACCGATAGCCAGTAATGCCACTGCCGCTGGCAAGGCGAAAAACCGTCGCGTGGAAGTTCAGGTCTGGTACGACGAGGTGGCGCAGGAAACGGTGGAGAAAGAAGTCGTCGTTTCCGAGAAACTCAACCGGATCAAGGTTTGCCGGGTGGAGACCGTATGCAAGCTCACCTACAAGGATGGTCATAGCAAACGTACCAAGGTAAGAAACCTGGTGCCGCCTTTGCACTTCAGTGGTGAGTCACCAGATATTCCTCCCTCATTCCGGGATCATGTGCTGCAGGCGCTGGATAACCTGGAAGACAAGCAAAACGTGGTAATCAAGCTGATCGGCTACACAGACGATTCGCCGCTGGTCGGTCGTGATGCCCGTATCTATGGAGACCATTTGGGTCTCTCCAAAGCTCATGCTCGCCGTGCGCTGCTGGCATTGCAGGATTCCTTGAAGCTGCCTTCTTCCATGCTTGATAGTGCTGGCCGTGGTAACACGAACCCCATTGCATCCAATGAATCTGAATCCGGGCGGGCCCTTAATCGTCGTATTGAAGTGGAATTCTGGTACGACGACATGCTGCAGTCACTGCCGGATGAGCCGCAGATGTGTCCGGAAGATTCCGGGGCCGAAACCGTGACACGGGTTTACGATCCACCCACCGGTCGGATCAAGCCGGTGCCTTACGAAAATGGGCAGCCAAAGATCGCTGAAGGTTACATAGCCCGCCTGGGTCGGATCCTGGAAGACATCACCGACAAGAGCAATGTTCGCCTGCGGTTTATCGGCTATACCGATAACGAACGGCTCGACCGCCGCACCGCCATGGTCTATGGCGATGACATCGGCCTGTCAACTGCCCGTGCCCGCCGTGTCATGGAGGCGATAAGTCAGGAGCTCGGCCTTACCGAAGAGCAGACGGAGTATGAAGGCCGTGGCTACGTGCAAAGCGATGACGTGGTCAATACCGGCTTTGTGGAATCGGATATTTCCCGGGTGGAAGTCCAGGTGGTCTATGACGAACTGGCCATGCTGGATGATCTGGATGGTGTGGATATCCAGCGCCTGACTCGTGAAGTGGACGTGGCCAACCCCTACGACCTGAACCTGATGCGTATTACCGTTGACGGCAAGCCGCTGGATGACCCGGGCAAGAGTACGCCTGATGTACAACGCTGTACCGACGTAGCATTGGAAAAAGCCGATATCCAGTTCAAATTCGACAATCTGGACATAAAGCCTCGCCTGAACGTCACCGCCTGGCCCAACAGTATTCGCTACCAGGATGTGCCGGACACGGAGCTTCAGGAAAATCTCGTGCAGTTCCGCATCTACAGTAACTACCCGGCCTTTATCGACAAGGCGGAAGTGCGTCTTTTCGAGAAAAGCACATCGCTGCGTGATACGCCGCTGGCGGTGGTGCCGGTGGACCAGAATGGTTATGCCGAATGGTTAGCCGAATTCGAAAGCTACCAGGCCCCGGGGCGCGATCTGCAGTACGTACTGCGAGTGTACGACAAGGACGGCCGTTACGATGAAACCGCAGCGCAAACGCTGTGGGTGGTGGATGATCTACCTGAGTCTGACCTGGCAGACAAGGATGACGCCTACCAAGCGCCAGACCAGGAGCTGCTGGTGGGCTATGGCGAAAACCGTCTGGTTCGCTCCGATATTCCGCTGAAAGGCGGCACCATCAAGGTATATGGCAAGCATATACCCGAGGACCGTCAGGTTTTTGTGGCCGGTCGAGCCGTGCCGGTATCCCGCAGCGAGCAGACACCCGGTGAGTTTGTGGTGGAGGAAATTCTGCCGGCAGGTTTGCACACCATGGAAGTCGCCGTTATCGACCAGGAAGGCAACGGCGAACTTTTCCTGCGCGATCTGGAGCTGGAAAAAAGCGACTGGTTTTATGTGGGGATTGCCGATGTGACAGCGTCGCTGTCGGATACCAACGGACCGGCAAAACTGGTAACCCAGGACGGTCATTATGACGATGACCTGAGTGTGGACGGGCGTCTGGCGTATTACACCCACGGAAAATTCGGAGAAGACTGGGAGCTCACGTCCAGTGCCGATACCCTGGAAGGGCCGGTGGAAGATCTGTTTACCGGCTTTATGGACAAGTCCCCCGATGCCATGTTCCGCCGTATTGACCCAGACTACCATTTTCCTACCTATGGGGATGACAGCACAGTGGAGGACGGGGCGCCGACGCTGGGCAAGTTCTACCTGAAACTGCAGAAGCAGGATAACTATGGCTTGTGGGGCAACTTCCGCACCAGTTATACCGATAACTCACTGGCTCACATCGACCGCAGCCTTTATGGCGGCAACCTGCATTTCCAGTCGGATGCGGTAACCAGTTTCGGTGAGAAGCGATTCCTGTTTGATGGCTTTGTGGCGGATCCGGGGACCATTCCGGGGCGTGATGAATTCCGGGGCACCGGTGGCTCGCTTTACTATCTTCGCCATCTGGACGTGTTGGAAGGATCTGACCGGGTTCGCATCGAGGTGCGTGACAAGGTGTCCGGCATGGTGCTGGCGGTGAAGAATCTGGTACCGGCCCTGGATTACGATATCGATTACCTGCAGGGGCGTATCCTGCTGTCCGAACCGTTGTCGGCCAGTTCTGCCGATGAACTGCTGGTGTCAACGGATGCCAGCGGCGGTAACGAGGTGTACCTGGTGGCTCGCTACGAGTATGCCACCAGCTTCGAGGAAATCAGCAATCTCTCCCAGGGTGGGCGACTGCATTACTGGGCCGGTGACCACGTGAAGCTTGGTCTGACTGGCAGCAATAGCCAGGAAGAAGGCAACAGTGACCTGCAGGCGGTGGATCTGACCCTGCGCAAAAGCGCAAAGACCTGGTTCAAGGCTGAACTGGCTGGCAGCGAAGGCTCGGACAACTCCACCTTCCTGTCCAGCGACGGTGGCTTCAACTTTGCCGGTGCCAGCAATGGTGCCGCACCAGGGCAGGAAGATGACATCGAGGCTGATGCCACGCGCTTTGATGCCAGTGTCGCCTTCCGTGATGTCTGGTCCAAATCGGTTGACGGCACCGCGACCGCCTACCAGCAGAAAGTGGAGGCCGGCTATTCCGCGCCCGGCGTGATCACCGCCAAGGAAACCGAGCAGATCGGCGGGACCTTGTCCGTGCCGGTGACCCCCTCCACTGACGTGACTGCCAAGGTGGACAGCAGCGAGCAGGTTCAGGGCCTGACAATCGAAGCGGCGGAGTTGAATGTGGGCCATCGCCTCAATGATCAGTGGAAAGTCAGTACGGGGGTCCGGCAGGAAAACCGTGAGGATAATTCAGCGCTGGTTCCGCTCACCCAGGTTGAGGGAGAGCGGACTGATGTGGTGGTGCGTGGTGACTATGATTCCGGCAGCAGATGGTCCGCTTACGGTTTTGCCCAGAGTACTGCGCAGAGCAATGGCAATCAGGAAAACAATGATCGAATTGGTGCCGGTGGTTCCTGGCGTTTTACCGATCGCCTGCGCAGTGACGGCGAGCTGTCCTCCGGTGATATGGGAGTCGGCGCCAGGGTAGGAACGGAATACCTGGTGTCTGATCGCAGTAACGTCTACCTGAATTACGCGCTGGAAAATGAGCGCAGCGACAATGGCGTTCGTGCCCGGCGCGGCAACATGAGCTCCGGGTTCAAGACCCGTTACTCGGATACCACCAGTGTCTACCTGGAAGAGCGCTATACCCATGGGGATGTGCCCACCGGCCTGACCCATGCCACCGGCATTGATATTGCCCCCAACGATCGTTGGAATTATGGCGGTAGCCTGGATTTCGGCACCCTCAGTGATCGCGAAACCGGGGCAGAACTGGAGCGTCGCGCTGCGGCCCTGAAAGTGGGTTATGCGTTCAATGAAGTGAAATTTGCCAGCGTGCTGGAATATCGTATCGACAAGGCCGAAGCGCTGAATCTGAGCACCTCGGAGCGCAAGACCTGGCTGACCAAGAACAGCATGAAGTACCAGTTTACCCCGGACTGGCGTTTGATCGGCAAGCTCAACTATTCCGATAGTCAGAGTTCACTGGGTGAATTGTATGATGGCAGCTTTATCGAAGCGGTCATGGGCTACGGCTATCGCCCCGTATATCACGACCGGCTCAATGTGTTGGCCAAGTACACCTATTTCTACAATATGCCCTCGGCGGGCCAGGTGACACTGAACAATACAGCAGCGGAGTTTATCCAGAAGAGTCATATTCTCTCTGTGGACGCCATTTACGATCTGACACGTCGTTGGAGTGTGGGTGGCAAGTACGCCTACCGTCTGGGCCAGATCAGCCAGGACCGGGTTGATCCGGAGTTCTTTGACAGCCGGGCCAGTCTTTACATCCTGCGGGCGGATTGGCATGTGATTCGTCATTGGGATGCCACTGTAGAGGCTCGTTTGCTGGATCTGCCGGATGCGCAAGATCAGCGCAGTGGCGCCCTGGCCGCGATCTATCGCCACCTCAATGACAATGTGAAGTTCGGGATCGGCTATAATTTCAGTGACTTCTCGGATGACCTGACGGATCTGGATTACGATCATCAGGGGGCATTTATCAATTTGGTGGGCAAGATCTAACAGTTAACAGTGAATAGTTCGCGGAAAAATGCAGCATCAACTGAAACGCATGAGGCCGCGCCCAAAGACTGGGCGCGGCCTCATGCGTTTCAAAAACAGCAAACCTGATGCGGGTCGCTATTAACTGTCTTATAGCGAATCTGTCAGCAAAATCCCGAAGCTGAAGCGGTTCTCGTAATCGTCGTAGTTTATAAGCGAATCGCCGTAACCACTGAACACCTGGACCAGTCCCTTGAAGCGTTTGCTGAGAGGGAAAGAGTAGTTGATGCGGCCAGCGCCCTTGTTGTCCGAGCGCAGGTTGTTGCGCACCATCAGTTCGAGCACGTGGTTGCGGAACGGGTAGGCTACCTCCAGTTCAAAATTGCCCATGTACTTTTCGATGTCAGGATTGTCATCGCCGGAGGTATCCAGAGGATCATCTTTCTCTTCTTCGGGAATCCGGTACCAGGGTTTCACGGACCAGTAGTAGTCACCGGTCTTGAATACGTAATTCATGAACACCCGATTCCAGCTCCGTGACACCGGCACATCACGACCATTGGATTGGTGATTGAAGCCCGCCACCAGCAGCTCGGAATCCAGTGGGCCGATCTGCCAGTCCACCGGTTTGGAAATGAAGATTTCCGGCTCGTAGTTGGTTTCCCGGAACGGCGCGGAGATCTCACTGTTGTAGGCCTGCCAGAAGAAGGTACCGGTAAAGGCCATCCACAGGGTCACATCATCGACGATGTTCTCCTTTATCGGTGCCTTGAGCGATAACTGGAACTTCACTTCGTTGGGCTGCAAGTCCCGATCGTCCTTATCCGGGTCATTCCACTGGCGGTTGGACCAGTAGCTGTAGGGCAGCAGGTAATTGCGACGGTGGGGCGTGATCACAAAGGGGTTGCCGCGGGTGGTGTTTTCCAGCGCCAGCCTGGCACGCAAGGCATCCTCGTTGGTGCGTTCTCCGGGCAGCTCTTCGCCGTTCTGGCACCAGCCGCGCAGCTCTTTCAGAGTGACCTGCTCATTGGCAGTCTGGGCACTGCGCAGCAGGCAATCATTCTGCTGCTGGGATTTGCTCATTTTCTCCGGTGATTCATCCGGTACCGGGGCGTCATCACCGTCTGACGGCTGCGGTTGTTGTTCTTTTTCGGGTTCAGCGGCTTGCGGCTGGTCTTCGGCATGGAGCGTGTTGGCAAAAAGAGAGGCACAGATCAGTGCCAGGGCCAGCATCAGGGGCTTGTACATGCAGTGGTCCTTTTTGTGTTGCCGATATGTCCGAGGCACGTCCAGCACCGGTTACAGGTTGCTGACTTCCTCGTTGCTCATTGAGCGAGCCTGGTCCTCAAGCATGACAGGAATACCATCACGCACCGGATAGGCCAGGCCGCTGGCCTTGCACTTGAGTTCCCCGGCCTTGTCATCATAGATCAGCGGTGCCTTGCTGACCGGGCACACCAGGATGTCGAGAAGGTTGGTATCAATCATTTTCACCGTCCTTTGCTGTGATCTGGCGAGTATACCCAATGTCCACCCCGGGGGAGAGGATACCCCCGCAACTCCCCCTGTTTTTTGCAAAAAACCTGTTAAAACAGGGGGCTAGATTGCCAAACGCAAGTTTCAAACGCTTGTTTGACTCGCGGGTCACAAATAGGGGTAGAGGGGGGCTTGAAGCCTGACCTAAGATTAGCGTCCCAAATAGAGTGGCGAGCCGCGGCCCGCCTCATTTTCACCGATTATTTTAGGGAGATTTGAGATGCCGGATTACAAGGCTCCCCTGCGCGATATGCGCTTTGTGCTGAATGAAGTTCTGGACATGGACGGCCACTACCAGGGTCTGGGTCTGGAAGAGATCAACAGCGAACTGCTGAATGCCTTCCTGGAAGAAGGCGCCAAGTTTGCCGAGAACGAGCTGGCTCCCCTGAACCGGTCCGGTGATGAGGAAGGCTGTGGCTTCAACAATGGCGAAGTGACTACCCCGAAAGGTTTCAAGGAAGCCTACGCCAAGTATGTGGAAGGCGGCTGGCCGGCCATGGGCGGCGACCCGGAGTTCGGTGGCCAGGGCCTGCCCGGTTCTGCCGGCATTGCCATCTCTGAAATGACCGGTACCGCCAACTGGTCCTGGAGCATGTACCCGGGCCTGTCCCACGGTGCGGTGGCAACCATCGAAGAACACGGTACCGATGAGCAGAAGCAGGCGTATCTGCCCAAGCTGACCAGCGGTGAGTGGACCGGCACCATGTGCCTGACCGAGCCCCACTGTGGTTCCGACCTGGGTATTCTGAAATCCAAGGCCGAGCCCAACGCGGATGGCTCCTTCAACATCACCGGCACCAAGATCTTTATCTCTGCCGGTGAGCACGACATGGCCGAGAACATCGTCCATATCGTTCTGGCCCGCCTGCCTGATGCGCCGAAAGGCACCAAGGGCATTTCCCTGTTCATCGTTCCCAAGTTTCTCACCGACGGTAACGGCGGTGTGGGCGAGCGCAACGCGGTGACCTGTGGTTCCATCGAACACAAGATGGGTATCAAGGCATCCGCCACCTGCGTGATGAACTTCGATGGCGCCAAAGGCTACCTGATCGGCCCGGAAAACAAGGGTCTGAACTGCATGTTCACCTTCATGAACTTTGCCCGTCTGGGGACCGCCATCCAGGGCGTGGCCCATGCCGAGCTGGGTTTCCAGGGTGGTCTGACCTACGCCAAGGACCGACTGGCCATGCGCAGCCTGTCCGGCCCGAAAAACCCGGAAGGTCCCGCTGATCCGATCATCGTTCACCCGGACGTGCGTCGCATGCTGCTGACCTCCAAGGCGTTCGCCGAGGGTGGCCGTGCGCTGGTGTACCTGTGTGCCCAGCTGGGTGACAAGGTGAAGCTGGAGAAAGACGACGCGGCCCGCAAGGAAGCCGACGATCTGATGGCGCTGCTGACGCCCATCGCCAAGGCATTCGTCACCGAAGCCGGTCTGGAAGCGGCCAACCATGGTGTGCAGATCTACGGTGGTCACGGCTTTATCCGCGAGTGGGGCATGGAGCAGAACGTGCGTGACGCCCGTATCTCCACCCTGTACGAAGGCACCACCGGTATCCAGGCGCTGGACCTGCTGGGTCGTAAAGTGATGATGACCCAGGGGCAGGCCCTGCGTAACTTCACCAAGATCGTGCACAAGTTCTGCGAAACCAATGCGGACAATGCGGACCTGAAGGAGCTGCTGGAGCCGCTGGCTGGCTACAACAAGGAATGGGGTGAGATGACACAGGCCATCGGTATGCAGGCCATGCAGAATCCGGATTATGTCGGTGCCGCTTCCGTGGATTACCTGATGTACTCCGGCTATGTCACCCTGGCTTACCTGTGGGCCCGTATGGCAGCCGTGGCGCATGCCGCGCTGGAATCCGGTGCCGGTGACGAGGACTTCTACAAGGCCAAGATCAGCACCGCCAAGTTCTACTTCAAGCGCATCTTGCCGCGTGTAGCCGGTCACAAGGGTGCCATCGAAGGTGGCCTGGACTGCCTGATGGACCTGGATGCAGAACACTTCGCGTTCTGATCCGGCGTCAACGCCAGTAAAAAAGCCCGCCCTTATCCGGCGGGCTTTTTTTTGGTGCAAACCCCGCGGCTTTGAGGCGTAGGGTGCACTGAGCCTAAGACGAACTGCACCATCAAACGCTGTCTCTGGCGCGGTTTTCCACCCGGTATCTTTTTGCCGATTTGGTCCAGGCGACGTGGATTGGCGTTTTTCGTTATAGTGTCGGCACAAAAAAAGACATAACAGGGATAAGGGGGATATATCCATGAAGAAGCTTGTTGCACTGATTCTGGTGCTGGTTGTGGCGTGGCTGGGGGCCACGTTTTATGTGGGCATGCGTGCTGAAACGCTGGTTCGCGAAGAAGTCGCCGGCCTGGAAGTGATTCCGGGGCAGACCGATATCATCTTTGATGTGTTCAGCTATGACCGCGGGCTGTTCCGCTCCGAGGCGGTGACCTGCCTGATCATTCAGGGCGAGATGGCATCGAATGCAAACCTGGGTGCCCTGTCGGGCAAGATCTGTTCCCTGAGCACTATCCATCACGGCCCTTTCGCCTGGACCGGTGATGGCTTGTTTGTGGGCATCGCTGCCAGCGAGGAAGTGCTGGATCTGAGTGGCCTGCCAGCGGAAATGGCAGCCATGGTGAATGAGATCTTCCTGGGCAAGCCGCCGGTGAGTGGTTACAGCCGCTATGGTTTTGACGGCAGCCTGACCATGAAGGTGGCAGTGGCGCCGGTGAATCTGGACTCGCCAATGGGCAAGGTGGTGCTTGAGGAGTTGCAGCTGGACGTGTTGCGGCCGAGTGCGGATGCCTACCCGGTCAATTCCTACCTGTCCCTGCAGGGGCTGGATGTGTCCTCCCCGAAAATGGGCTTTGCGGTGGATTCGCTCACCGGCTCGGTGGATGTGGTTGCCATGCTGGGCGGCGAATTGCCTCTGGCAGATATCAACCTTATCGGCAAGCAGTTGCGTTGGTCTCAGGGGGAGCAGCCGATGCTGGCGTTTGATCTGACCCTGCAGGGAACCAGCCAGGACCACGGTGAAACTCTCAGTGGCAACAGCCGGTTGTGGCTGGAGCAGATCGCCGGGCCCATGGTGCCGCTGCCCATGGATAGTGCCTACCTTGGCATGGAATACGCGGGCCTGGACAAGCAGGCACTGGTCAGGGTGCATGCACTCAACCGTGAAATGGATGAAATCCAGACCCGGGCCCTGATGGGCGCCCTGTCCGGCAATGGTGAGCAGGACATGGAGCAGCAGATGATGCGTATCCAGACCCTGCTGGCGGAGATGACTCAGGTGGCAGCCGAGCAACTGCTACACCCTGGAGACAGTGAACTGGCGTTGCAAATGCTGGTGGATCACCAGGGTGAGCGGCAGCTCACCCTGGACAGCAAGGCTCGCTACCTGGGCCTGGACGGCAACAACCTGTCCACGCAGGAGCTGATGGCGTTGAGTGAGACGGAGATCCAGCAGATGCTGGATATAACGGTGCGAGTGGACATGCACGACTCCCTGGTACCGCCCCCCTACGCCGGCAGGCTGACTGCCCTGGCAGAGCAGGGGGTGGTGGAACGGCAAGGCGAGCGCTGGCGCGGTGTCATCAACGCCAATGGCGGCATCCTCAGCCTCAATGGTGAGCCAGTGAGCCGAGAGCAGCTCGAGGAGCGTCTGAAAGCGATTTCCGGGGCTTCTGCAGACTCGGAAGCGGCACAAGGCGAGACGGTTCTGGACGACCCGCTGGCTTATCACGTCGATTGACCCGCAAAACCCGCCGTCCGGCGGGTTTTTTTATTCCCCGAAAATCGGGCATGCTGTAATGACTCTCTCGCAGGAAGTGAGTTCATTGCCTGTTCCAGGAGGGGAGAAATGGAAACAGTCAGGGTGCTTTGCTGGCGCTCGTTAGCGATGCTGTTTGTGCTGCTGGGGATGATCGGTGTGATCGTTCCGGGCATGCCCACGGTGGTGTTCCTGCTGCTGGCGGCCTGGGCCGGTAGCCATGGCTGGCCGCAGCTTGAGCACTGGCTGACGCATCATCCCCGCCATGGTGGTCATATCCGTCAGTGGCGTGAACAGCGAGCCATTCCCCGCCGCGCCAAGTGTGCCGCCTCCACCATGATGCTGCTCAGCATCGGCCTGATCAGCCTGTCTTCCGCCCCGGATTACGTGAAAATCGGTGTGCCCCTGTTTCTGTGTGTGGTGCTGCTGTGGATGTGGCGTCGGCCGGAGCCGGCTGAATAGACGAAGAGGACTTCTCTATTTTCGGCGAAAACAAGGCAAATTGTGCCGAAAAGACACTTTATGTCCTTAATCTCTCTCAGAACATGTGAATCTTGCGTTAATGGTGGGGGCCATGAACGGCGGGTCACAAATAACCCTGTTACCTGAGGCCCTGGCTGCCTAAAATTTGCGCCCTGCCAACTTTCGGGAGATGTGCAAATGGCGACCTATAAAGCGCCCCTCGAGGACATGCGTTTTGTTCTCAACGATGTGTTCAAAGCGGATCAGCTGTGGGCCTCCATGCCTGCCACCGCCGAGGTAACCCGCGACCTGTCCGACGCCATTCTGGAAGAAGCGGGCAAGATGACCGAAGGCCTATTGTTCCCGTTGAACCGCAACGGTGACGAGCAGGGTTGCACCTGGAATGACGGGGAAGTGACTACTCCGGACGGTTTCAAGGACGCGTTCAAGACCTTTGCCGAAAATGGCTGGAGTGCGTTCTCCGGTAATCCGGAATTCGGTGGCCAGGGCATGCCCAAGTCCCTGGCGGTGCTGTTCGAAGAAATGATGCATAGCGCCTGTTCCTCTTTCGCCCTGTATCCAGCCCTCACCAGCGGCGCCTGCCTGGCCATCGATGCCCACGCCAGCCAGGAACTGAAAGAGCAATATCTGCCCAAGCTCTACAGCGGTGAGTGGAGCGGCACCATGTGCCTGACCGAGCCCCACTCCGGCACCGACCTGGGTATTCTGCGTACCAAGGCTGAGCCCAACGCGGACGGTTCCTTCAACATCACCGGCACCAAGATTTTCATCACCGGTGGTGAGCACGATATGACCAGCAACCATATCCACCTGGTGCTGGCGAAACTGCCGGATGCCCCGGCCGGTTCCAAGGGGATCTCCCTGTTCCTGGTGCCCAAGTTCCTGCCCGACGCGGACAACAATGCCGGTGAGCGCAACGGTGCCACCTGTGGCTCCATCGAGCACAAGATGGGCATCAAGGGTTCTGCCACCTGCGTAATGAACTTCGACGACGCCAAGGGCTGGATCATTGGCGAGCCCAACCAGGGGCTGGCCTGCATGTTCACCATGATGAACTACGAGCGCCTGTCCATCGGCCTGCAGGGCCTGGGCCTGGGTGAAGTGAGCTACCAGAGCGCCGTGGACTATGCCCGCGAACGCCTGCAGGGTCGCAGCGCCACCGGTGCGAAGAATCCCAATGGCCCGGCGGACCCGATCATCGTTCATGGCGATGTGCGTCGTATGCTGATGAACATGCGTGCCATCAATGAAGGGGGGCGTGCCCTGGCCGCCTATGTGGGCATGCAACTGGATACCGCCAAGTTCAGCGAGGACGCGGAGGCCAAGAAAAAGGCGGAAGACCGTGTGGCCCTGCTGACACCGGTGGCCAAGGCCTTCTTCACCGATCGCGGTCTGGACACCACCATCACCGGCCAGCAGGTTTTCGGTGGACACGGCTATATCCGTGAGTGGGGCATGGAGCAGTTCGTACGTGACTGCCGTATTTCCCAGATCTATGAAGGTACCAACGGTATTCAGGCGCTGGACCTGGCGGGCCGTAAAGTGGCCCGTAATGGTGGCAAATCCGTGGAGGCGTTCCTGGCTGATGCACAGGCATGGGTTGAGGAAAACAGCAGCAACGGCCAGCTGGCTGCCATCAGCAGCGAGCTGCAGGCGGCTCTGACCCTGCTCAAGGACGCCACTGATGAATTGCTGTCCCAGGCCGGGAGCAACCCGGATGCCATCAGCGCTGCCGCCGTGGAGTATCTGGACCTGTTCGGTTACGTGCTCTACGCCTGGCTGTGGGCGCAGATGCTGGCGGCCACCGATGGTCGTGATGATGACTTCGCCAAGGCCAAGCGCATCACCTGCCAGTACTACTTCCAGCGCATCCTGCCCAAGGCCAACGCCCTGTTCGCCCAGATCAAGAGTGGGGCGGATACCATGATGGGTCTGGATGGCGAGTTGTTCTAAATAGCTACGAGCTACAAGCTATAAAAAAACCGCACCCCCCCTCGGGTGCGGTTTTTTTGTGTGAGAAGTCCAGCGCGGGGTCCGACATTGCAGTCGCCAATGGCCCGCCTTCGTGTTGCAGCTTGGAGCTTGTGGCTTGTCGCTGTTTACGGAAACTGCATATTCAACGGCGAGCTGCCCTGCAGGGACTCTGCGCGATCCGGTTCGTCGATGAAGGGATTGCGGTTGCCCTGTACCTGTTCGATCACGTTGTTGCGGCGGCGCTCCTCGTCGTCCACCGGGTCATCCCGATGCCAGCGCTGGTACATCTCCAGCGTGCCCAGCAGGGGGATATCGTACCTGTCGTACAGGTATAGCATGGCCCTGGCTACATCGCCCTTGGCAGATTTTGGCGGCTCGAATACCTGGAAGGCTTGCTTGTAACCACACTGGCCGTCAGTGGCTGTGGTGGCAGGCAGGTCGCCAAACAGGGTTCGACGCCGGTCCAGTTCGGCACGTCGGGTTACCGGAAACAGGCTGTGCCGGTCCCGGGACACATCGACAAACTGCGGATTGCTCTGACACAAGCGGCTGGTTCGGCAATCAAAATGCTGCGCCAGTCGGCGTTCATCATAAATGTGTTCGATGGAGACCCGGTCACCGGGTTGGAAAACTTCCTGGCAGTAAAGCGTCTTGCCGCCGTTGGCATACACCCGCTTGAGGAACTGCTGCTCTGGTGTATCCCCGTGGCTGGTAGCTACAGGCAAGAAAAATGCCAATAGCACCAGTGAAAACTTATTCATATTGTGAGCCCCGTCACATGTCTGCTCTTGCCATCTTAGCCCCCAAAGCCAGAGTGACTGCTATTTACAATGTATACCGGGGTGATGAGTGGTGCCAATGGCGGGACTAGTGGTTGTCTAACAAAAAAGTGACACAGTCCTGAATATGTGCGCTGATCGCACTTTTCGCAGGCAGTTGCTCTGGTGTCAGCAGAGCACAGAGCTGGAACTCCGCTTTTACCATGCCCAGAAACTGCCGGGCGGTATGGGGGGTCGGTAGCCTGGCCTGGCGGGAAGCTGGCCCTGTCGTTGCAAGTGGTCCAGATACTTCTCCAGCTCACTGAGCAACAAAGCCGGGCCCGCCTGGTACGCGCTCCGGCTCAGTTCCGGAAAGGCCGGCGCCTGGGTGATCAACAGCCGATATAGCTCCAGATTCACCGGCTCCAGCAAGGCAAACACAAAGTTCTTGGCCAGCAGCGTCAGCCCTTCCCGTGCAGAGATGCCGATCACATCGATCGAACGGACTTCCTCGACCAGCTTGTCGGTGTGGTAGCGAATCACCGCGCCGAACAGGCCCTGCTTGTCACCAAAATAGTCATAGAGACTGCGTCGGGAGCCGCCGGCCTGAGCAATAATCATGTCCAGGGTGGTGCCTTCGTATCCATGCTGGAGAAAGGCGTCGGTGGCTGCGTCAAGAATCGCCTGGCGGCGTTTCTGGCCGCGCTGGCTGAGTGGGTGGCTCATAGTTACGGGCTTGTTGGGGTTTGATAAATGGTACTGAAGAGGACACTTTCGGGCAATTTGTTGCTCCTTTGCCCATGATTGGCGGATAAAACGGCGTAAAAATACGCTGGATTGCTTCTTGTAGAAGGGTTGAAAGAAAAAAAGAACTTTTTAAAGAAAAAATGGATATATGAAGTCAGGGCTTTAATGCAGAGAACTTTGTTCGAAATGAGATTTGCGCCCTGTGGTTACGATATGGCTTACAACTAAATCATTAATTTAACATTCTGAATTCTTGCGATAATTCAATGGCTTACATTGTTTTTTCTTCTTTAACTCATATGGGGTATGGGTTATCTCATTGATTCATTTGAAAAAAGACAGTGGGAGGAACGGTATTCAATTTTCATAGCAGAAACTGGTTACAGAAAGATTAATTCCTCACACATCAATTCAATACCTTTGTCCTCCTTGCAAGCGCCAAATGATGTATGTCCGCATTGTTTATGTGACCGGCTTTGCAAAGCGGGAATATTTTACAGGCGGCTCACAAAAGGAAAGTTTGATGTCTGGAGGACAAGTCATGAAACAGCTGTTTATGCAATTCATCAAAGAAGAAGACGGGGCCACCATGGTGGAATATGCAATTCTGGTTGCCCTGATTTCCGTGGTCGCTATCGCAACCATCGTTTTGGTTGGCGATGAAGTGGATGGAGCCTTCACCGAGGTTCAGTCTCAGCTTAGTGAGAATGCTCCTGCTGATGCTGGCTAATTCCGGGAAACTTTATTTCCTGGCGTGTTTCTGCCCGCTTTGCGGGCAGAAACAAGGAGGGTGCCATCATGCCATGGATAATTTTGCTAAGCCTTTTACTTCCGGCGTTGTACTACGACATCGCCGAGAGAAGAATTCCTAACAAGCTTATAGCTATTTTTCTGATCGTTATCCCTGCCGCGCTATGGATTGTGCAAGGCAGCTCTGTTTTACCCTCTCATCTTGCTGCTGCCGTAATTGTTTTTCTCCTTGTTTTTGTTTTCTGGTTGTTGGGCTGGCTGGGCGCTGGCGATGTCAAATTATTGTCACTGGTCGCGCTAACGGTCGGGCTCTCACAAGTCCCCGAATTATTACTCAATACGGCGCTGTGCGGCCTTGCCCTGGCAGTAGCGGCAATTGTACTTAAAGGGGCTTTTCGACAAACGGGAAAAAGAATTTTTGCCGTAGTTCGCGGCACGCCTGCCAGTGAAATGGAGCAGGAAGCCAATCAGGCAAAACTGCCGTATGCGGTTGCCATTGCTGCCGGTGCGGTACTTACAGTGACAGGTATATCACCTCTGCCTTAATGACAGCCTGGTGATACGGGAAGGGACGGAAAAGGAGATTCCCCATGCAGTTGCGACCGCTATTGATTCTTCTGGTGGCCATTATTCTCGGTGGGCTGACGGTCTACCTGGTTAACCAGTTTTTGCAACGTGAAGTGAGTAGCCGAACGGATATGCGAACCATTGCCACCGTGCCGGTGGTAGTGGCGGCAGCAGATCTCAACAGCGGCACCCGGCTGGATGAGGTGCTTGTCAACGTGGTGGATTGGCCGGAGTCCAGCGTTCCGGAGGGGGCTTTCCGTACCAAGTCCGCACTATTGCAGGACAAGCCACCGCTTATTCTGACCCAGGCGAAAAAGGGCGAGCCGATTCTGAAGTACAAGCTGTCTCCCTACGGAGCCCGTGGGGGCTTGCCATCGAAAATTCCCGAAGACAAGCGTGCCGTCACCCTGTCCGTGAATGAAATAAAGGGCGTAGGTGGCTTTGTGATGCCAGGTGATTATGTGGATGTACTGCACACCACCACCTTTGGCCGATCAGATAAGAACCCAGTAACCCGGGTCATTTTGCAGAATGCCAAAGTGTTGGGTATCGACCAGCGTTCAAGCGAAACCGAAACCGAACCGAAAGTGGTTAACTCCATCACCATTCTGGTCGCCCCTTTTGATGGCCAGCGTATTGTTCTGGCAGCCAAGACCGGTGACCTGAACCTGCTGCTGAGAAACGAGTTTGACGCTTCTATCGTCGAAACCGAACTGGTGACCTACAAGGACCTTCTCACTGAGGAGCCGACACGGGAAACCAAAGTGGTTCGCCGTGTTCGGCGCGCGCCTCCCAAACCGCAGGTTGAAGTGATTCGCGGTTTGGAAGTGGAAAACCAGACCGTGAAGGAAGGTGAGGTTCGCCAGCAAACGCCAGCACCAGCCGGCGCGCAATAGGATTCCAGGGAGGAAGGAGAATGAAAATGCATACTGAAATTCGGTTATCTGGCTGGTCAATGTGTGTGCTAGCCACAATGATGATGGCGATGATATCCACCGCTCATGCGGTTGAGGGCTACGAGCTGCAATTCAGTGACGGCCTGCAAAAAGAAGAGTTGTCGCTGTCACTGGGCAAATCCCAGATGATTTATTCCCCGTCGCCGCTGGATCAGGTGGTAATCGGTAATCCGGAAATTGCGGATATCAAACTGTTGTCGTCCCGGCACGTGCTGATACTGGGCATGAAGCCTGGTCATACCAATTTGGCATTTAGAGACAAGAACCGAAATCTTGTGGCGCTGATGGATGTGATTGTCGGCTACGACATGGATCAGATGAAACGCCGCATCTATGAGCTGATGCCTGACGAGGACGAGATACAGATTCGCGGTGCCAATGATCAGGTCATTCTTTCCGGAAAGGCTTCCAGTGTAATGGCCATGGAGCAGGCTCTGTCTGTGGCTCGCAGCTTCGCGCCGAAAGATAAAGTGGTAAACATGCTGGAAGTGGGCGGTGGTACCCAGGTGATGCTGGAAGTACGAATCGCCGAAATCAAGAGAACGTCTCTTCAGGAGTTGGGTGTCAGTGTGCAGGCATTCAATCGTGATGGAGTGAAAACCCTGGCAACGGCCACGGGCTTGGCGCCCAATAATGTCCCTTTCCTTTCATCTATATTTACCGATCCGGCTTCAACCATCTTTGGCTATAACGGTATCAGTGTGAGGCTCGACGCCTTGGAGCGTGAAGGTCTGGCCAAGGTGCTGGCCAAGCCCAACCTGACTGCCTTGTCCGGTCAGGAGGCCAGCTTTCTGGCCGGGGGTGAGGTGGCAATTCCGGTGGCTCAGGATGGCGATGAAGGCAATGTCACCATAACTGTCGAGTTCAAGGAATTCGGCGTCGGGCTCAAATTTGTGCCCACCGTCCTGTCAGATGACAGCATCAACATCAAGTTGAATGCGGAAGTATCTGCCATCGATCCCTCCAATGGTTTTCAGGCGTCCGGTTTCAATATTCCCGGCTTTGTGACACGGCGAACCGGTACCACGGTTGAAATGGCCGATGGTCAGGCGTTTGCCATTGCCGGCCTGATTCAGGATGACCTGAATAACGTCATTAACCAGGTTCCTGGCCTGGGCAGTATTCCGGTACTGGGTGCCCTGTTCCGCTCCACCGAGTTCAAACGTAACGAAAGTGAACTGGTGGTGATTGTGACACCGAAACTGGTCACACCGAAACGAATCGATCAGTACGCCCTGCCTACTGATGTGTTCGTCCCCCCCAGCGACATCGATCAGTATTTGATGGGATTTCTTGAGCACAAGCCTACCCGGAATCGAAATGCCCGTGAGCAGGATACGAACTCTAAAGACACTTCTAGTCGTGGAGGTTTGCACGGCAAGTTCGGACATCAGATCAGGGAGGTAGCACACAATGAATAAGATTATGGCGACAGTAATGGTGGTGCTCCTGAGCGCCTGCGCAAGAGAGTCCTTGCGGCCAGATTATGCCTACAGTGTGAATAAAAATTCTCAGGTACAGGTGATCAATCCGGATGCCCGCTACAAGGATCATCCGGTGATCAGCACTCATGGCGGAAAGCTGGATGCGGGTTACGAACGCTTCCTGACGGATGATGGAAAAGTTGAGGAAGGACGGATCGTCGAGGATATCTCCGAGTGATTAAGCAAAGGTGATGGTGATGAAAAGGCAGCAGCACGGCGCCTATATGGTGATGATGGCAATACTGATCGTGATATTGATCGGTATTGCTGCGCTAGCCATCGATGTGGGGCGGGTTCTGATGATGCGAACCGATATGCAGAATGCGGCGGATGCTGCCGCACTGGCTGCAGCGGCGGAGCTGAATTCGGATAACAATGCTCAGGACCGTGCCCGTGCCGCTGCCCGGGATTTGCTGGAGCATGATGCCCGTTTTGCCCGTGTTACCGAATTGTTGGGGGCCACCGGGTTGCCGGATGGGGCATTTGATTTCTTCTGCGTCATTGGCAGTGAGACAGATGTGGGGCCATCTGATCCGGGGTTTACAGATTTTTGTAGTGGTGCTGAAGTCGAGCCAGGTAAATATGCCGCCACATCGGATGTGGACACTCACTATGTCAGAGTCACTCTGGATCCGACATTGGTTGGGGATGGTGATCGTTTTACTTCAGATCTGATTTTTTTACCTGTTCTTGGTGCCCTGGGTATCGATACTGCGGATACGGCTTCGGCGATAACAGATGCTCTGGCAGGGCGTAATTTTTTCACCTGTAATTATCCTCCCATGGCAATGTGTGATCCCTGGGAGCCTGAGGGATCCCATTTCAGCGAGGAAATGGAAGTGGGTGCCCATATCGAAATGCGCCAGCAGGGCTCTAATCAGTGGAGCAGTGGCAACTTCGGGTTCCTCCAACCTCCAAACGCCGGGCCTGGAGCAACCGATATTTCTCTCTTTATCGCCAATGAAGGGGATTTGGGATGCCAGCCAGCCACCTTTACTACTCAGACAGGCTCCATGACCGCCAAAACCCGTGCAGGGTGGAATACCCGGTTTGGTATTTATGACGGTCCCAACCCTTTCCAGAATTATGACAGTGACTGGCCGCCGGCTCCCAATGTGGTGCCTTATCCCCTAGATAGCAGCTCTGATTCGGTAGATAGCCGGATTGGAGCAGGTGACTGGGACTTTGATACTTACTGGTCAACCAACCATGGCACCCCGGCGCCAAATGGCTGGAGCAATATGAGTCTCCCGACTCGCTATGAGGTGTACCGGCACGAGATTGCCAATGACATTCCCGTGGCCGGGCAGCCAGTAGATCCGGCAGGCCCTGAGTCCCGGCGGGTGATGAATATGGCCGTGCTGAGCTGTGAGGCGTTGGGCATAACCGGGGGAAAGAAAAGCGGTGTGATTTTCCCCAGGGATGGTTTTGCCAGGATGTTTCTGGTGAAGCCGGCGGAAGGCCCCCCGGATGTGACTTTCTACGGGGAGTTCATCGGTTGGGCCCAGGATACGGATGATAATTACCATGTGCAGATTCAGCTGTATGAATAGGTTTCCTGCACGCCAGGCAGGGGCAGCCATGGTGGAGTTTGCCATTTTGCTACCCTTGATGATTGTGCTGGTGTTCGGCATTACAGAAATGGGGCGGGCTATCTATCAGCAAAATACGCTGAGCAAGGCAGTTGCGTCCGGCGCCCGTTATATGAGTCGCTCCACGCAAAGTGTCAATGCCGATTGCTCCCAAGGGGCGCAATGGGGCCCTTCAATCAACAACGCCGCTAATCTGGTGGCGTTTGGTAACCAGGCGGGTAGCGGTAATGCTTTGCTGCCGGATCTGGATGCAGGGGGTGTGAATTTTGCACTTGAGCAGCGCACGGTAACCGGGGGTGGCAATGCCTGCGTCATTATTGCCTCAGCTTCCGTGGATTTCAGCGCTATTTTTGGTGACACCGTTGTGCCTTTCCTGGATCTGGGACCTATCACTCTCAGTGCCACCGTGGAGGAACGCTACCATGGTGAATAAATTTCTATCCAGAAAAAGGGAGCGGGGGGCCACCATGGTAGAGATGGCCCTGACCCTTCCGCTTTTCCTGCTTCTTATCTTCGCCATCATTGAGTTGGCTCTGGTGATTTTTACCTGGACCCGTGCTGTGGATGCCACCCGTGCCGGTGCCCGTTATGCCATCGTCAATGATCCGGTGACCGATATTTCTACCCTGGACTGTTCTGCAGTGACAGACCTGACCGTGACATGTGACTCGGGAAATTGCACAGACCTGATGAATCAAATGAATGCACTTTATAAGGATCTGGAAGCCGCCAATGTAACAGTTCGCTACGGCTGCTCTTCTACAGGTTTTTCCGGTAATCCCAGGCCCGTCAGGGAGGTCACTGTCTCCATTGTCGGGCAGGAATATGAGTTGGTGCTGCCAGGTGTTATTGGGCTGGACCCTAGCCTGACGCTACCGAGTTTTACCAGTACACGAGTCAGTGAAGACTTGAATACACCCTGAAATAATTCAGAGGGAGCAAGGATGAGCACAGGTTTGGTCATCGGACTGATATACCGCAACGAAACTACCAAAGCCCAGTTCGGGCAGATAGTCACAAGTCTGAAAGCGGGGTTTGTGGCATTGCCCTTTACGCTAAACGGCAGCCTGGTGGGGAAAATCCATGAATCCGGTTGCCATGCTGTAATTGTGGAGGGTAATGACGACGGTGATCAGGATTCTTCCTATATTGAAGCGCTGATCGGCGAGTTGTCGGACACCCCCGTCTATGCGGCTTTCCGTGATCCCGGGGTAGATATCATTCGTCGCCTTATGCGGGTTGGGGCCAGGGATGTGATTCCCGTTCCGCCTGCCGAAGACGATCTCAAGCGAGAGCTGTCCAGACTGAAAGCTGGTCTGGGTCAGGATAGCGATGCCAGAAAAGGGAAGATTATTTCCATTATCAACAGCAAGTCAGGCAGTGGCGCTACAACCATTGCCGTCAATATGGCCTGCGACATTGCCGCCATGGATGAGGAGTTGAAGGTTGCGTTGATCGATCTGGATATTCAGTTCGGCTCTGTCTCCCTCTACCTGGACGTGAAATGGCAGGCCAACGTAATGGATGCATTGGGCCAGGCTTCGAGGCTCGACAAAACCATGTTGAGCGCAATGATGAGTCATCATGATTCCGGTCTCTATGCCTTGCCTGCGCCTACCAAGATTACCCGCCTTGATCGAGTCAGTTCTGCGGATGTCAAAAAGTTCCTGGCGGTGATTCGCGAAACATTTGATGTGGTGGTTCTGGATCTTCCCAAAGCCATTAATGAGTGGAACGAAGAGATACTCAAAGCCAGCGATGACATCTATGTCGTGATTCAACGCAGCCTGGCTATATTGCGCGATGCGCGATTGCTGATGTCGTATTTTCACGGTGCGGGGATTGAGGAAAGCAAAATCACCATTGTGGATAACCGCTATCGATCCAAGCATTCCGCCGTTACCGACAAGCAGATTCACGACACGCTTAAGATCGACAGCATGGTACGTGTTGCCAATGACTATGACTCGGTCATGGGATCCCAGGATCACGGCATGCCTTTGAGTAAGCACGCAAAACACAGTCGTATCAGCAAGGACATACACCAGATATCCGAAAAGATAGTGGAAGAGCTTACCGGTGAAAAACGGGAACAAGCCGGCCTTCTGGGGCGGCTAATCGGGCGGCATTGAGAAAGGAGTTCACCATGTTTGCCAGTGAAAGAGGGATTGATGAAATGGATTTCAGTGCGGTGCAGAAGAAGGTGCACTCACTGTTGATGGAGCGGTTGGATCTTCGCCAGATGGAACGGATGGAAGAAAAACTGGTGCGCAACCAGATACGTCAGTCCTTGCGAGATCTGATTGATGATAACGGTTTCGTTCTTAATGAGCATGAACAGAGCGTGCTCATTGAAAATGTGGAAAACGAAGTGCTGGGGATGGGGCCGTTGGAGCCCCTTCTGCGCGATCCATCCATTTCAGACATTCTTATCAATACAGCCGATACCTGCTATATCGAACGGCACGGGGTGCTGGAAAAGGTCAATATCCGTTTTCAGAATAATGATCATCTGATGCGTATCATCCAGAAAATTGCTGGTGCTGTCGGCCGTCGGGTGGATGAATCCAGCCCCATGGTTGATGCCCGACTTATGGATGGTTCGCGGGTCAATGCCATTATTCCCCCGCTGGCGGTGGACGGCCCTCTGTTGTCGATCCGCAAATTCGCCGTGGATCCGTTGACGGTCACGGACCTGATGAATTTCCGCTCCATTACCCAGCCCATTGCGGAGTTTCTGAAAGCGGCGGTGAAGGCCAGGACCAATATCCTCATTTCCGGCGGTACCGGCTCCGGGAAAACCACGCTACTCAATGTGGTATCAGGTTTTATCCCTGCCAATGAACGGATTCTCACCATTGAGGATTCTGCCGAGCTGCAGCTCCAACAGCCCCATGTTGGCAGGCTGGAAACCCGCCCCCCGAATATCGAGGGGAAAGGGGCGGTAGTTGCCCGCGACCTGGTGAGAAATGCGCTGAGAATGCGCCCGGACCGTATCGTGGTGGGGGAGGTCCGTGGCGAGGAAGCACTGGATATGTTGCAGGCCATGAACACCGGCCATGACGGCTCTCTCTCTACCATCCACGCCAACTCAGCCCGTGACGGTATTTCCCGGTTGGAGCACATGATCGGGATGGCCGGCGTTTCCATTTCACCGAATGTCATCCGGCAGCAGATTGCTGCCGCGCTGGATCTTATTGTACAGACAGAGCGGCTTTCGGATGGCCGCCGAGCGGTGATCAGTGTCCAGGAGATTACCGGCATGGAGCAAAACGTGGTGAACATGCAGGAAATCTTCCAATTCAAACGATTGGGTGTGGACGAAAACGGAAAGGTTCTGGGCGAGTTCCGAGCTACTGGCATTCGGCCGATGATGATGCAGCGGATCAAGGAGCGCGGTATTCCGCTGGATGAAGGTATTTTCGATCCGGAACGTGTCTACGAATAGGGGGCGGCCATGATTATCAATGAAGTCACCATCATTATATCGCTGATCGCTTTCCTGGCCGTGGTTGGGTTGATTGAAGGCTTTTATCTGCTGTATCGCTCCATGAATGTGGAGCGTACTCAGGCAGTGAGCAAGCGGCTGCGTAATCTGTCGGCCTCCGGCCTCAGTAACGAAGAGGCCTTGTCCCTGTTGCGCCGCAGGACTTTCAGTGAGGTGCCTGCCCTTAACCGGGTTCTGGCCATGTTTCCCCGTTCCCATTCCCTGGACCGGATGCTGGTTCAGTCCGGTGTGGAACTTACCGTGTCACGGTATCTGCTGATCCAGTTCTCCTTGTTTGTGCTGACGTTTCTCATTCTCTGGGTTTTGCTCAAGGTATTCTGGTTTCTGGCGCTGCCGATAGCCATGCTGCTGGGCTTTTATGTGCCCTATGCCTATGTGAAGGCAAAGAAACGGGAGCGGGCGAGGAAGATTTCTGATCAATTGCCGGAAGCCATGGATTTTCTCGCCCGCAGTATGAGAGCAGGTAATCCATTTTCTGCGGCTGTCAAACAGGCCAGTATGGAAATGGCCGAACCGATTGCGCCGGAATTTGCGACCACATTCGATGAACTGAACTTCGGTATGGATCTGGAAGATGCGTTGCGTCATTTAGCCCAGCGTAGCAGTAGCGAAGAAATGCGTTATTTCATTACTGCGGTGCTGATTCAGAAATCCACCGGTGGCAATTTGGCCGAAGTCCTTAATCGCTTGTCTGCGGTTATGCGTTCCCGAGCAAGAACCTTCCGGGAGATTCGTGTACTTGCTGCAGAAATGAAGTTCTCTGCCAACATCCTAATCGCCTTGCCGTTTGTGGTGGCCGGTGCCCTGCTGCTGCTGAATCCGGCTTATCTCTACACCCTGGTGGAAACTACCATGGGCTACATTGTGATCAGTGCTCAACTGGCGCTCATGGTGATGGGATATATCGTCATTCATCGAATGATCAACTTCAGGGTCTGATCAAGGGAGTCACATCATGTTGGAAGGAATCAGCCTGTCAGTCCTGATAATGGGGTCACTGTTTCTGTTGACAGTGATTATAGTGGCGTCGGTCGGCAACTGGCTGTTCAGCGGCAATGCCACCTTCGAGCGACGTTTGCGTGAAATTCAGGGTCTTTCACCCGGCGACAAGGGACGAGGGAAAACCACAGAAGAAGGCGCCTTTACGGTTAAGTGGTTACAGCCAATGGCTCGCCTGGTAGTGCCGGATGACAAGTGGAAGCAGTCCCGGATTCGTGCTCGTCTGGTACGCGCCGGGTATCGCAGTCCCCAGGCGATTAGTCTCTACTACGCGACCAAGTTTTTTCTGGCAGTGTTGTTGCCGGTCCTGACCATTTCTCCCTTGTTGATGTACCCCACCCTGGTAACCCAGCGACACTGGGCCGTAGTGGCGCTGGTAGTGTCTGCCCTGATCGGTTTTTTTATTCCTAATCTGGTGTTACGCCACAAGGAAGAAGCAAGACGCCAGCATCTGGCAGAGGTCTTCCCGGATGTGCTCGATCTTTTGGTGGTCTGTGTTGAAGCCGGCCTCAGCCTGGATGCCGCTATCAAGCGTGTCGGAGACGAGTTCCATTTTGCCTCCCGGGACATGAGTGACGAACTGCTGCTGGTCACACTGGAAATTCGTGCTGGTAAGCCACGCAATGAAGCCCTCAAGTCCCTGGCCGAGCGTACGGATCTTGAGGAGATGCAGGCGCTGGTATCCATCCTGATTCAGGCTGAGCATTTTGGTACCAGCATTGCGGATGCGTTGCGGGAACATGCGGATGAGATGCGTGACATTCGTATCCAGACTGCCCGCGAGAAAGCGGCCAAATTACCGGTAAAAATGGCAATACCGATTTTGCTATTCATATTTCCCGCCCTGTTCCTGGTGATTCTTGGCCCGGCGGCTATCCACATCTACACCGGTTTTCTCGACCGTATGTAAGGGGGCTGACCATGAAAGTATTAATGATGATCTTGCTGGCAGGCTGGCTGAGTGCCTGTGCTACCTCATCCAGTCTGGATGACCAGGCTGATGAGATTCTCAGCCCTGATGAGCAGTTCGAGCAGGGAGAGTCCGCCCGGACCAAAGGGGATTTCTCCGAAGCACTGGCCAATTATTTGCCACTGACAGAGCGGGAGGATGACTGGGCTATACGTGCCAAGCTTGCCATTGCCCGGTTGAGCCTGGACAGCGGCCGCAGTGAGCCGGCCCTCAAGGCCTATGAGTTGATCCTCAAGGAGGCGCCGACTCTGGTGGAAGCCCAGGAGGGCAGGGGGCTTGCGCTGTTGGCGCGGGGAGACTGGGAGAATGCCCGGCGCCAGTTGCAGATTGCCCATCGCAATGATCCGCTGCGCTGGCGCACCCTCAATGGTTTGGGGATTGCCGATGATATGGTGGGTTCCTACCAGTCAGCCGCTCGCTGGTATGGCATGGCGCTGGAGGCAGGCGGAGACCGCCCCATGGTGATAAACAATGCGGGGTACTCCCTGATTATGGCGGGCCAGTACCGCGAAGCAGAGCAGTTACTGCAAAGAGCGGCGGCGCGGTATCCCGAAGAGCAACGCATGAGCCACAACCTGGCGATTGCCCAGGCCCGCCAAGGGCACTACGAGCGGGCAGTGGAGACCTGGCAGCGTTCCCAGGAGCGGGCGATAGCGCTTAGCAATGCCGGCTATGTGGCACTGCTCAATGGTGAACGGGAGCGGGCTCGCGCCCTGTTTGAACAGGCCAGCAATGCCTCCACCAGTCATCGCCCCAAAATCGCGGCCAACCTGGCCAGTGTTGCTCAAGAGCGGTAACCAGAGGGGCCCTTTCCTGCGGGCGCCATAGTGCGCGCCGCAGCCCCCTTCTGGCCCGTAGTCGGGCAATATTCGTCACAGCCGCCGGATTTGTCGGAAAACCAATGCCCGCTACCGCGGCAAGGCAATCCAGCTGAGCACACCCTGTTGGCGTTCTCGCCAGCGAAAGGGGACTTCGGTACCGTGTTTCCACCGTTCTGTCAGTGTGGTCAGCAGGGTGAGTGAACGGGGGTTGCGGCGGGCGGCGTCATGAAAATAGAAGCGTTTTCCCGTCAGGGGATAGAGGGCCTTGAACAGGCTCTCCTTGGCAGAAAAGATCAGGGTGATTCGGTTGGCACGTTGTATTGGCGTCAGCCCTTTCAGGTGTTCCCTTTCTTCGCTGGTCAGCAATTCACGGCACAGCCGGTCTGCCCGCTCTGCAGTTAGCCACTGCTCGGTGTCCAGGCCCACCGCCAGCCAGTGCCGGGCGTCGGCCACCATCACTTCTGCAGAGCCCTTGCTGTGGGTAATGCTGCCCACGGTGCCGTCGGGCCACAGCGGCGCTCTATCGGCACCCATGCCCGGAATCCCCTCGAAACCCAGAATGCGAAGCGCTTCCCGGGCGCACCAGCGTCCGGCCAGGTATTCGGTTTTGCGTTTGTTGACCGATGAGGTCAGCGAGGAGGGCAACGGGATATCGGCCCGTAAAAAGCTGTCATCGAGCAATTTTTCGATGTGATAGTGGCAGCCAACACGGACCAGGCCATCGGCAATTTCCTCGCGATGGATATTGGATAGGCATTGTGGGCGCTGATAGTCCGGCATGGTTTCTGGGCTGTCGATGGCTTTGGCTGCACTATAGCAAACTCACGGCAAAAGAGGGGGCAGGTTCGCGGTGCGCTGAACAATAAGTGCCGGTAGACTCAACGCTGAATGTGCGCCAAGGCATAGTGATTATTCAGAGGAGAGACTCATGGCTGGAACCAGCTTGCTGGCACTGCTCGATGATATTGCCACCATTCTCGATGACGTATCGGTAATGACCAAGGTGGCAGCAAAGAAAACCGCCGGTGTGCTGGGAGATGATCTGGCGCTGAATGCGCAGCAGGTGTCCGGTGTGAAGGCAGACCGCGAGCTGCCGGTGGTATGGGCGGTGGCCAAGGGGTCCTTCGTCAACAAGCTGATTCTGGTGCCCGCCGCCTTGCTGATCAGTGTCTTTCTGCCCTGGCTGATTACCCCCTTGTTGATGGTGGGTGGCGCCTACCTCTGTTACGAGGGCTGTGAAAAACTGCTTCACAAGTTCCTGCATGGCAGTGATGAAAAGGAGACAGAGCACCAGCAGCGTCTGCAGGCAGTCAGCGATGAAAGCGTGGATCTGGTGGCCTTCGAGAAGACCAAGATCAAGGGCGCAATCCGCACGGACTTTATTCTCTCCGCGGAAATTATCGTGATTTCCCTGGGGGCGGTGCAAAGCGCCACTTTTGGCGTACAGGTGGCGGCTATCTGCGCCATTGCAGTATTGATGACGGTGGGCGTGTACTCGCTGGTAGCGGGCATCGTGAAGCTGGACGATGCCGGCCAGCATCTGATGCAGACGCCGGCAGACAGTACCGCTGCAGGGGCCCGTATTGCCTTCGGGCAAGCCATTCTGACCGTGGCGCCCTGGTTGATGAAGACCCTGTCTGTAGTTGGCACCGCCGCCATGTTCCTGGTGGGTGGCGGGATTCTGGTGCACGGTATCCCCGGCTCACATGACTGGATTCATGCTTTGCAGGAAATGGCGGGAGCCGTGTCATGGCTGGTGCCGTTGCTGATCAACCTGGTGGGCGGCGTACTGGCAGGAACTATCGTGCTGATGGTGGTTTCCGGAATCAGCAAGCTCCTCGATAAATAAGCTGTCAAAGCGTTGAGTATCAAATGATTGCGAGCGCTGAGCGTGTTCGTGCGATTTACATGCCCCGTCAGACTCTGTTGGGTGTGAGCATGATCGTTTCGGGAAACTGGATTATTATGCACTTGGGGAAAAATAAACGAAGATGCGCGCCACCGGATTGATAAGGCGGCGCTGCCATTAAAAGTGACATTGCTTCTCGCGGCCATCAGTAGGCTGCTATTCAGCCTGACTTCTCTCGGACAGAATTATGACAACAACACTGCGTTACAGCCTGGCATTCCTGGTCGCCCTAACGGCGACCGGCTGTGGAGGAGGCTCCTCATCCAGTGGCGGCGCCGTCACGGAAACCACAAGCAGCGCGCCCGCCCGAGCCTATTTTTATGACGCTGACGGCGCGCAAGTGGCGCGTATGCATTTCCAATACCCCGACGAACTCTCGATTAACGTGCAGCTGCACTCTGTCGGGCCGGATATGACCTAGGGTACAGAGGATGATACATCGCATCCTTATCTTCAGTGCCAGTACATGTCGGCGCCGACCCCTTTGCTGCGTTATCCGGACCTGTATTTTCTCGGCATGGCTAGATCGCCTACGGGAGCGACTGGACTGGCAGCTTTAGGCCTTTCGAATAACGGCCCGATGAAATGCCCGGTACGTAACGGTCGACGACTGCAGCAAGAGTCAGGTTATGTAACCGGCCTGTTCATGCCTGGCTTGGACTTTGGCTACAGTTACCTCATTAATGCCGACCTTGAGCATTTTGGCGGGACTGCAACGGAGGTGATCGACTACGAATTTGTCGGCCTGGACACAACGGTTGCCGAGATATTGGCGTTGTCAGAATTTACCTCTGATACCGACCTCACCACGGTGGATGAGTCTGATCTGCCCGCCATCGTCGATCACACGCAGACCAATACCGTCAGCTTTGATGCCGAGCAACGCCCTCTGAGCATTGACCTCGCTGCCGATAGCGTCTGGACGGCGGTGCTCGATGAGTATTGCATGGAGGCTGATCCCATTGCTGTCTCGCTCAAGCTTCTGAGGGGATGTTCTTCCGCCCATCAAACACGGTCATATCGCTACCTGGGTGACAGCGTGGAACAGGATGTTCAACGCTACAACGGCTCAACGACCGCAGACTTGTACAACTACACCGCCACTCGCCTGACTGACCGCGTGATCGTCCATCCCGGCACCGCCGATGCCGGTCCTGAATCGGGGAGGGATTACGAGTCCTATCTCTTCAATGCGTCAGAACAAGTGACGGCCAAGGTTCGAAGCTCATACGGGGAGGACGGGATTTGGGGCACAGAAGACGATCAGCAAGAAGCGCTTGAGGCTTATCACTATGATAGCAACGGCAGGCTCTACGAAGTCGGCTACTTCGGTTCGATAGTGCTTAGGTATGGTTACTACAACGATGGGAAATTGAAACAGGTCGACCAATTTTTTGGTGAGTCCGACGTGCCCTGGGAGCGAACGCTGGTCTCCTACCGACAGGGCGCGCCGGCGAAGATCACCGTGCAGAGGCGCGAAGGCGACCCGGATGATGGCCATGTGCTGCAGACGCGTATTGTCATGGAGTTTGCGCCCAGCGAAGAACACTGGCCTGAACTGTTTTCACCTGTACCCCTTTTCCCCGAGTTCCGGACGTCGCCCAGTATTGATGATCTGATGCGCTTCCAGCCGATAAGGTGATCAAGGAAATATAAGCGGCTCAGATGGGGCCGCTTTTTCTTTCTATAGAAGGGCTATTTCCTGTCAAAAACTACGGGGGCATTTTATGCGGCATGTGAAGTACAAGTTGCCAGTTTCAGACAACGTATGCTTCACGCCACAGGGGGGGAATGCGCTGAAAGAAATTGGTGGGCCCACCAGGACTTGAACCTGGGACCAATCGATTATGAGTCGACTGCTCTAACCAGCTGAGCTATAGGCCCGAAAAACGGAAGGACAATAAAATGCCGGCCGCCGATTATTCGGTGGCCGGCAATTTTTTTCAAGTGTTACAGGTCGCCGTCCAGGAAGCTGCGCAGGTGTTCGCTGCGGCTGGGGTGGCGCAGCTTGCGCAGCGCCTTGGCTTCTATCTGACGGATACGCTCACGGGTCACGTCGAACTGCTTGCCCACTTCCTCGAGGGTGTGGTCAGTGTTCATGTCGATACCGAAGCGCATGCGCAGTACCTTGGCTTCCCGGGCGGTCAGGTTGGCCAGTACTTCGCGGGTGGCTTCTTCCAGGCCCAGGGACGTGGCGGAATCCACCGGGGACTCCATGTTACCGTCCTCGATAAAGTCGCCCAGGCTGGAATCTTCATCGTCACCGATGGGGGTTTCCATGGAGATCGGCTCTTTGGCGATCTTCAGTACCTTGCGGACCTTGTCTTCCGGCATTTCCAGGCGCACGCCCAGTTCTTCCGGGGTCGGTTCGCGGCCCATTTCCTGCAGCATCTGGCGCTGTACCCGGTTGATCTTGTTGATCGTCTCTATCATGTGCACCGGGATACGGATGGTGCGTGCCTGGTCGGCGATAGAGCGGGTAATGGCCTGACGAATCCACCAGGTGGCATAGGTGGAGAACTTGTAGCCGCGGCGGTATTCGAACTTGTCCACGGCCTTCATCAGGCCAATGTTGCCTTCCTGAATCAGGTCGAGGAACTGCAGGCCGCGGTTGGTGTATTTCTTGGCGATGGAAATTACCAGACGCAGGTTGGCTTCCACCATTTCCTTCTTGGCGCGGCGAGCCTTGGCTTCGCCGATGGAAATACGACGGTTGATTTCCTTGATGTCAGCCACCGGCAGGCCAATGATTTCCTCGACGGTGGTGATCTTGCGCTGGGCGCGCTGAATGTCTTCTTTTACGACACTCAGTTTGTCGGCAATGGTTTTGCCTTTTTTGGTTTTCAGCTGCTGATCAACCCAGCCCATGTTGGTTTCGTTGCCGGGGAACAGCTTGATGAAATCCTTGCGGTCCATGCCGCCACGGCGGATGGCGGAAGACATGATCTGACGCTCGAACTTGCGCACCAGGTCCAGATTGTTGCGGGCGCCGACCAGCATCTCGTCATAGATGCGCGGTACCAGCTTGAACAGGGTGAAGTGCTCTGCCAGGGCTTCCATGGCTTTGGCGGTACTGGCATGGTCACGACCGTTGCGCTTGAGGGCGCGCTCGGCTTTCTCGTGCAGTTTTTTCAGCTCGGCAAAACGCTCTGCAGCCAGTACCGGATCCAGACCGCCTTCATCTTCTTCATCATCGTCGTCGCTGTCTTTTTTGTCAGCGTCGTCGTCATCGTCGTTTTCTTTCGCTTTTTCTTTCGCTTCAGCGGCTTTCTTGGCCTTTTCTGCGAAAGTCGGTTCCTTGTTGGCATTGGTGGCGGCAGCGCCGTCATCATTGGGATCCAGGTAACCGGCGATGATATCGGTGAGCTTGCGCTCTTCGTTTTCCACGCGGGCATATTCGTCGATCAGCATGTCCACGGCGCCGGGCCAGAAAGCCAGGGCGTGCAACACTTCCCGGGTGCCTTCCTCGATACGCTTGGCGATTTCGATTTCGCCTTCACGGGTCAGCAGTTCCACCGTACCCATTTCGCGCATGTACATGCGCACCGGGTCGGTGGTGCGGCCGGGCTCGCTTTCTACGGAGGCGAGAACAGCGGCAGCTTCTTCGGCGGCAACTTCGTCGGTGCTGTCGGCACTTTCCTCGATCATCAGCTGATCGGCATCGGCGGCTTTTTCCACCACGGTGATGCCCATGTCGTTGATCATCTGAATGATGTCTTCCACCTGGTCGGTGTCGGTAATGGACTCCGGCAAGTGGTCATTCACTTCGGCGTAGGTCAGGTAACCCTGTTCCTTGCCGAGCGCGATCAACTGCTTCAGCTGGGATTGTTGCTGCTGCTTTTGAGTCGTCATGCAATAAAGCCCGTAACGTCGTGCTAGCTTGCCGTGGCTGACTAGCGGATTGTGGCGTGGGAAAACGGCGTATTATACCGGTATATGGGGATTTCGGCCAGTAATTGCAAGACTACGGGCCTGTGGGTAGTGAATTGTTTTTGGCGCTACTTATCTATAAAAATCATCGGCTTACAGGTTTTTTCTAGTTGAAGGGTTGGCGGGCATGCTGGCGGGCTTCGGCGAGGGCCCGGTGGAGTTCCTGCCAATGGGCGGTATCCGGGATGCCGGCCTGCTCCATTTCGTGCAGGGCGGCCTCCAGGCGGGAGACTTCCAGTTGGGAGAGGGCATCTTGCCAAAGACGGGTGGCCATCTCTTTCTGCATGGGTGGCTTGAGGCTGGCCTTGAGCAGGCGGGACAGGGTTTCACCCTGTTCCAGTGCCATCAGGGCGCCGAGCAGGGCGGCGGGGCTGTGGTTCTGGCGGCAGAGGCCGGCCACCTGTATCAGCAGATCAATGTGAGGCATGGGCAGTAGCTCCACGCCATCGGGCAGAGGCTGTTCGCTCACCAGATCCGGGTAATCCAGCAGCACCAGCACCAGTCTTTCCGCCAGAGTCATGGGGCCCTTGCGGCTGCCATCCTGGTGGCGGGTTGGGCGGCTGTGGGGCCGTGACGGGTAGCTGTTACTGTCCGCCGGGTAGAAATCATCCGGTGGCGGCATGGCGTCGCCATAATCCATGGGCATGAAATCGTCATGGGATTCCGGTTCAGGCTCGGCCCGAGGGCGTGGAGCTGGGGCGGTCTCCGGCTTGGGAGCCGGTTTCAGTTGCGTCAGCGATTCCTTGTCCAGACGTGTCAGCTGCGACAGCTCCTGGGTGAGCAGTGCCCGATAGACCGGTCCGGCGGGCTTGTCCAGGTAGGGCAGGGCGAGCCGGGCAAGCCGGGCGCGGCCGTCCACGGTAGCCAGATCCAGCCCTTCGGACAGGTGCCGGAACAGGTAAGTGGAAAGGGCGTCGGCCTTGTCAGTGAGTGCTCGCAACGCTTCCGGGCCCTGCTGGCGGACCAGGGTGTCCGGGTCTTCGCCATCCGGCAGGAACAGGAAGCGCACCTGCTTGCCGTCGTCCAGCGCCGGCAGCAGGGACTCAAGGGCGCGCCAGGCGGCGCGCACCCCGGCCTTGTCCCCGTCGAAACAGAGCACCACCTCATTGACCTGGCGGAACAGCTTGCGGGCGTGATCTTCCGTGGTGGCGGTGCCCAGAGTGGCAACCACATTGGGCACTCCATGCTGGGCCAGGGCAATCACGTCCATGTACCCTTCCACCACATAGAGCCGGTCGCTGCGATCGCGACTCTGCCGCCATTCCCACAGGCCGTAGAGTTCCTGGCCCTTGTGGAAGACCGGGGTTTCCGGGCTGTTCAGGTATTTGGGTTTGCCGTCGCCGAGGACGCGGCCACCAAAGCCGATGGTGCGGCCGCGGGTGTCGCGAATCGGGAAAATGATGCGATCACGGAATTTGTCATAGGTGCGTCCGTTGTCGTCCCGGCGTACCAGCAGCCCAGCGGTGAGAGCCTGCTCAAGACCCGCTTCAGTCAGCGACAGTCCGCCGATCAGGTTGTCGTAACCCGGCGGCGCAAAGCCGACGCCAAAGCGTTTGGCGATTTCCCCGCTGAGTCCCCGCCCCTTCAGGTAGGTAATGGCCTTCTGACGCTCCGGCGCCTGACGCAATTGCTGGCAGTAGAACTTTTCTGCCCGGCTGAGCAGGTCGTACAGGGCCTGCAGGCGGTCTTTCTTCTGCCGATCGGCGGTGGTTTCCGGGCGGCTTTCCGGCACTTCCATGCCGGCGCGGCCGGCGAGCTGCTTCACCGCTTCAGGGAAGCTCTGATGCTCGTATTCCATCAGGAAGCCCACGGCATTGCCGGAGGCGCCGCAGCCGAAACAGTAGTAAAACTGCTTGTCCGGAGCCACGGTGAACGATGGGGTCTTTTCCTGGTGGAAGGGGCAGCAAGCGCTGTAATTGCGGCCGGTTTTTTTCAGGGGCACACGGGAATCAATCAGCTCTACCAGGTCGGTGCGGGCCAACAGATCCTGTACGAAATTTTCCGGAATGCGTGCCATGAGTCTGATTTTGCCAGAATGGAAAGATATTCAAACAGAAACCGCTGGGTGGCGGTAGCGGCGTGTGAAAAGCAGGCCCGAAGGATAGTTTACGCAAAGACAGAACAAGTGGGCAGCAGTACAGGTGGCCGACCCATAGTCTCAGGGTGTTCTTCGGTGTAAAACGATCAGTTCAGCTTGGCGCGAACCTTGCCACTGGCGGCGCCCATGTCGGCACGGCCCTGCAGTTGCGGCTTGAGGATGCCCATTACCTTGCCCATGTCCTGCATGCCTGCGGCACCGGTCTGGGAGATGGCATCATCAATCAGAGCGTCGATTTCGTCGTCGCTCAGTTGGGCGGGGAGAAACTCCTGGAGTACCAGGATTTCCGCTTCTTCGGTTTCCGCCAGTTCCGGGCGGCCCGCATCGCGGTATTGGGTAGCAGAATCCTTGCGCTGCTTGATCAGCTTGTCGAGCAATGCCAGTACACGGGCATCATCGGGCTCGATGCGCTCGTCCACTTCGATTTGCTTGATCGCTGACAGCGCCATACGAAAAACGCCAAGACGTGCCTTCTCTTTGGCACGCATGGCGTCCTTCATGGCTGCAGTGAGCTGCTCTTTGAGCGCACTCATCAGACGTCTATACCTTAGTAGAGACGTTTGCGTGCGAGTTGCTCACGCTGCAGTTTCTTAAGGTGACGCTTGACGGCTGCGGCACGCTTACGCTTACGCTCTTGAGTGGGCTTCTCGTACTGTTCGCGACGACGCACTTCAGAGAGAATGCCCGCTTTCTCACAGCCACGCTTGAAACGGCGCAGGGCCACATCAAACGGTTCGCCTTCTTTCACCTTCACCTGAGGCATGAAGAATCACCTTCCTAAAAGTCTTTGGGTTATATGGATTCGCCGCGGGCTCAGGTGGTCCCGGGTGCGGCGAGGGCGGGGATTCTACCTGAGTCAGGAAGAAATGCAAATCCGGGCGTCTGGCGCTATCATGGCGCCCGTATTTCAAGGGGTGAGCATCATGCGTGTATTGGGTATCGAATCAAGCTGTGACGAGACCGGGGTGGCCATTTATGACACCGATGCCGGTCTGCTGGGGCAGGCCCTGTACAGCCAGGTGGAGATGCACGCCCGCTTTGGCGGCGTGGTGCCGGAGCTGGCCAGCCGTGACCATGTGCAGCGGGTGCTGCCCCTGGTAAAACAGGTGATGGCGGAAGCTGGCACCACCCCGGATCAGCTCGATGGCATTGCCTATACCGCTGGTCCCGGCCTTGCCGGGGCCTTGCTGGTGGGGGCCGGCGTGGCCCGGTCACTGGCGTTTGGCTGGGGAATACCCGCCGTAGAAGTGCACCACATGGAAGGTCACCTGCTGGCGCCGCTGCTGGAGCCGGACGCGCCTGCCTTTCCCTTTGTGGCGCTGCTGGTCAGTGGTGGCCATACCCTGTTGCTGGAAGCCCGTTCCCTGGGGGACTACGCCATTCTCGGCGAATCCGTGGATGACGCCGCGGGTGAAGCCTTCGACAAGGCGGCCAAGATGATGGGGCTGGGCTATCCTGGTGGTCCACGTATCGCCGCGCTGGCGGAAAAAGGGACACCTGGCCGTTTCCGCTTCCCCCGGCCCATGACTGATCGCCCGGGGCTGGATATGAGCTTTTCCGGCCTGAAGACGTTCACCCTTAACACCATCAACGATCTGGGCGGAAAGGAGGCGCTCAGTGAGCAGGACCAGGCGGATATTGCCCTGGCGTTCGAAGAGGCAGCCGTGGACACCCTGGTGATCAAGTGTCGGCGGGCGGTGGAGCAGACGGGTGACAAGCGGTTGGTGATGGCCGGTGGTGTCAGTGCCAACCGGACATTGCGCGCCAAGCTGGCGGAGCAGATGAAAAAGCGTGGTGTGCAGGTGTTCTATCCCGCGCCACAATACTGCACTGACAACGGCGCCATGATCGCCTTTGCCGGCGCCCTTCGCCTGCAGGCAGGAGAGCGCGCGGAATTACCCATCAAGGTCCGTCCGCGCTGGCCGCTGACGGAATTGGCCTCACTCTAACGGCTACCTGCCTTTCTGTAGGAGCACCTCTTGAGGTGCGAACCACGCGTCAGCGTGGAAATCGCCCGCAGGGCGATCAGGACTGACAGGTATCGCGTGAGTAATCTGGTGGCACCTGCAAGTCCTGCTTCCTGGCTCAGCCTCGGATTCGTCCCTCAAGAGGAAGTATTCGCTACGCTCACCCTTCGGGCCGCACTGCACTACGTGCGTTACTCCGCTGCGCTCCGTTCCTACAGCGGCTTTGTTGATATCAAGAATCGCGCTGCCAGCGACGCTCCTACGGTGAGGGGCTAGTCTTTCTTCCTGAATCCCAACTCTTCCCCGCGCAGCAGTTTTTGCAGGTTACTGCGATGGCGGAGGATCATTACCAGTGACAGTGCCAACATGGGCCAGAAGGCCTGTGGCAGCCAGGCGAAGATGCAGGCCGGGGCCACCACGAAGGCGCTTAACGAGGCCAGGGAGGAAATGCGGGTGAGGGCGAAGACCAGCAGCCAGACGACACCTGCGACCAGGCCGCTGGGCCAGTGCAGGGCAAACAGCAGGCCGAAGGCCGTGGCTACGCCCTTGCCGCCCTGAAAGTGGAAGAACACCGGGAACAGATGGCCGAGAAAGGCGAAGGTGCCCACCAGTGCAGCCACGAAGGGACCCATGTCCAGGTAGCGGGCCAGCACCACCGGAATCACCCCTTTCAGCACGTCGCCCAGCAGCGTCAGCGCGGCGGCGGGTTTGCCGCCGATACGCAGCACATTGGTGGCGCCGGGGTTGTTGGAGCCCTCCGTACGCGGGTCCGGGTAGCCGAACAGTCGGCACACCAGAATGGCGCTGGAAATGGAGCCCATCAGATAGCCGGCCACGCACAATGGCAGCAGCCAAAACCACACATCCTGTAATGTCCCTGCTTGCACCGGCTATAATCTCCCTTCACATCGCCGGGGTGGCGACTTCTGCATGCTTGGCAGGCATTTATTGTACACATGGCGACACGCCTGCCTGCGTTGCAAGCGTAACATCTGATTAACCAAATGCAGATGGAAAGTCGCTTTCCCGTGAAACCTGCGCCAAGAGGGCCAGTATGGACATTGTTTATATCAATGATTTGAAAGTGGATACCGTTATCGGGATTTTCGACTGGGAGCGGCGGATTCGCCAGACTGTCAGCCTTGATCTGGAAATGGCGGCGGATATCCGCAAGGGTGCGGCGTCGGATCACATCGACGACGCACTGGACTACAAGGCTATTGGTAAACGAGTGATTGCGTTTATCGAAGGGAGCGAATTCCAGCTGGTGGAAACCCTGGCGGAAAATGTGGCCCAGCTGGTAATTGGCGAATTCAACGTGCCCTGGCTGAAGCTGCGGCTGAGCAAACCGGGTGCCCTGCGTGGGTCCCGCGATGTGGGCGTGATCATCGAACGGGGTGAGAAACCCAATGGGTAATACGGAACAAACTGCCCGGGTGTACCTGAGCCTGGGCTCCAATATCGACCGGGCGCACAATATTCGTTCCGGTCTGCAGGCACTGGCTGCCGCCTTCGGTGAGTTGGCGGTAAGCCCGGTGTACGAAAGTGAGGCAGTGGGTTTTTCCGGTGACGCCTTTTACAACCTGGTGGTGGGAATCGACACAACCCTGTCTGTGGGTGAGCTTGCCGCAGCCCTGCGCGATATCGAGAAAGACCATGGTCGGGTACGCGGGGAAAAGAAATTCTCCAGTCGGACCCTGGATATCGACATCCTCACCTATGACGATCTCACCGGCGAGATCGATGGGGTGCAATTGCCCCGCGATGAAATTCTCAAGCATGCCTTTGTGCTCAAGCCTCTGGTGGACCTGGCGCCCGATGCGATTCACCCGGAAATCGACAAGCCCTACCGGCAGTTGCTGGAAGAGTCAGATTTTGCCGGGCAGGCATTGTGGGTGGTGGAGTTCGACACGTAGCTACGGACTACACTCGACTTCTACGAAGTCGCTGTAGGAGTACCTCTTGAGGTGCGAACCTTGCGAAGCAAGGAAATCGCCCGCAGGGCGATCAGGAATCTCAGAACTCGACAGGTTTCAGAAAGAATGGCTGGCACCTGGATCTCTGTCGCCTCGCTCAGGCTCGGATTCGTCCCTCAATAGGTGTTATTCGCTGCGCTCACCCTTCGGGCCGCACGGAACTTCGTGCGTTACTCCGCAACGCTCCGTTCCCTCAGCGGCTTTGTAGCCAGTTTCATAGGGCGCCAAACCTGTGTTCGAGGGCAGGGCGTAGATGGTTTTTCCAAACCTCTACCGCGTTGCAGCTTGTGGCTTGTAGCTTGCTACTGTGTTCAATACCAATGCGCTGCCATGTCGCTCTGCGCCCAGCGGAAAAAATCATATTCCAGCCTTGTCAGCCCGCCCGGGTAGATCTCGCCGATTCTTCTCAGAGTGGGCCGGCTGTCGGTTTTTTCCAGTTCCTGAAGCAGCGTGCGCAGGGTGCTGCGGCCCACGGGTTTGGACATCAGAAATGCGGTGGTGGCCCAGGCCACGGTGTAGGGAATGGCGTCCAGTTCGTGGGCCATGCGTCGCCACTGGGTATCATCCAGAGACAGGTACTGCCGCAGGGTAATCAGCCTGCCCTCGTCCATCCACTGACGGATGCGTGCCTGGGCGTCCGTCAGGGGGCTGACTTTCAGGCGGCCATCGGGTTGCACTTTGAGGGTCTGAAAATACTGGGCCAGGCCTTCATGCAGCCAGACCGGTGACGCCGGGGATAACTGGTAAAGGAGCACGTGGCTGCTTTCGTGGAGAACCGTCTGGGCGACGTCCTGATCATCTCCCCAGCGCCAGACGGCGACTTCATTGCTGGAAGGGATAAACACACCGGCATAATTGGCGTTGCTGGAGCCGATACGCTCGACCATCCATTGACGGAAATCCGCCTGCTGTTCGAACAGATACAGGTTCACTTGAGCGGTACCATGCAGGTCCAGCCCAAAGTCGCTGCGGTAACGCCGGTAGATGCTGCGGATCGCCTCCAGGGTACTGTCATGGAGACCGTCGGGCAGGGTGAAGTCCTGGCGCAGTACGGTAATTTCCAGTTCCTGCATGACCGGTGAGGCTTTGGGGGTGACCTTTTCACTATCCACCTGCTCCGGTGGGCGATCCCCAAAGTGAAGCTTGCCGTTCTCGTCACGCCACTGAAAAATATCCCCGTGGGCGGCCAGTGACGACACCAGCATGGTGAGCCAGAGGGCGGTCCGGGTCAGGGCGAACAGTTTTTTTGCATCCATTGGCGAACTTCGTCCTGGTCGGCTCTTACTTTGTCCATGGTGGGATGAGTGATATTGCCTTCATCATCCCGGTAGACGAAACGGCCCTGCAGTCGTTTCAATCTTGCCCTGGCCTCCCGGCATTTTCTGGCCTGGGCATCCTGTTCTTTTCTCTCCCTGTCTGCCTGCTCCTGCCGTCGGGATTCTTCACTCTCGCGCAGCCGCAGGGTGCGTTGGTTGATTTCCCGGACACGCTCGCCCTGGCCGAGCCTGGGTGGCGCTTTGATGTCTATTTTTTCATGCTGCTCCTGCGGCGGCTGATCACCAAAATGCCAGTTGCCCTCGGCATCCTGCCAGCGGTACACCTCGGCACTGGCAAGCAGCGGCAGCAATGCCAGTAGTGCAATGAGTCCTTTCATTGTGTCCCCCCGAAAACGTTTAACTTCCCTGTAGTGAGAGTGATCGCCCCCCGTCCACAGCCAGAATCTGGCCGGTAACAAACGGTGCCTGTGTTCCCAACCACAAGACGGTTTGGGCAATATCCTGCGGTGTGCCGCAGCGTTTTAGTGCGGTGGCATCCTGAATCTCTTGCTGATTCATTTGCCCGGCCTCCGGCCACAGGATGGGGCCCGGGGACACACCGTTGACACGAATGTCCGGGCCCAGCTCCCGGGCCAGGCTGCGGGTCATCATGGCCAGCCCGGCCTTGGCCATGCAGTACAGGGTATGGTTTTGCAGGGGTTTTTCCGCGTAGACATCCACAATATTGATAATGCTGCCTTGCTGCTGGCGCAGGGCGCTTGCCAGCTTCTGGCTGAGGATAAAGGGAGCGCGCAGGTTGCTATGAACCAGTCTGTCCCAGTCGGCATCATCGGCCTGATCAACGGGGGTCGGGTAAAAGCTGGAGGCATTGTTGACCAGCAGGTCCATGCGACCGAAACAGGCCAGAGCGTCTGCGGCCAGTTGTCGTACCTGATCGGGCTGATCCAGATCTGCCTGAAGCAGGACGGCGCTGTCCGGTCGTGTTGCGTTCAGGCTGTCGGCCAGCGTCCGGGCATCGTCGGCACTATTGCGGTAATGAATAATTACTCGCATACCGTTGGCGTGCAGAGTACGGACAATTTCTGCGCCGATGCGGCGGGCGCTGCCGGTGATCAGAGCGACGGGATCTGCCATGTTTTTTTAAACTCCGAAAGTGCATGAATGCGGGCCTTCTCGATGGCCTCGCCCAGTGCCGGCCCTTCGATACCGCTTTGGCGCAGTGCCGCCACATCAATATTGCTGGCTGCCTGTGCCGCACCGCGCAGGTAATCCACCTGGGGGTAGGGGCGATCTTCCAGCCCGGTGCGACCGCGGGCATCGGCTTCACAGGCGAGCAGGAACTCCTCCAGCCGTTCTGGTCGGCGTATCAGATCCAGCGTTTTCAGCAGCTTCCAGACCGTGGCCGGCTTCAGCTCCAGGGCACGGTGGCAGTGGGTATGGTATTCCGCTACCAGGGCCGCCAGGGTGGCGGCGTCCTTGGGGACGCGCCAGCGCTTCGATACGGTTTTCGCCAGCCGGGCACTACGGATTTCGTGGGCAATATGTCGGGGCCATTCTTCTTCAGGCGTCTTACCCTTGCCAAGATCATGACAGAGTACGGCGTAACGGGCCGTCAACGGCAGGTTCAACCGGCTGGCCTGTTCCAGGCACAGCCATTGATGCACCAGGGTGTCCACCTCCGGGTGATGTTTTTCCGGTTGTGGCACGCCGTCCAGGGCGGCCAGTTCCGGGAACAGTACTTTCAGGGCACCACAGGCATGCAGTACCTGGAAAAAGACTTGTGGATCGCGTTCCATCAGCGCCCGGCTGGTTTCCTTCCAGACCCGTTCCGCCACCAGATAATCCAGCTCGCCGCTGTCAGCCAGTTGTCGCATCAGAGCCAGGGTGTCATCGGCCACCCGAAAACCCAACCAGTGGTAGCGGGCGGCAAAGCGGGCTACTCGCAGTACACGAAGAGGGTCTTCCGCAAAGGCGGGAGAGACATGGCGCAGAAGACGGGCCTTGAGATCGTGGCGCCCGTTGAAAGGATCAATTACCTGGCCCCCTTCTTCCCGGGCCATGGCATTGATCGTCAGGTCGCGACGTACCAGATCATCTTCCAGGCTTACATCCGGTGCCGCATGAAAGGAGAAGCCGCCATAGCCGTGCCCGGATTTGCGTTCGGTGCGGGCCAGGGCATATTCCTCCTGGGTTTTCGGATGCAGAAAGACCGGGAAATCCTGGCCCACCGGGCGAAACCCTTTGGCCTGCATCTCGTCAGGTGTGGCACCGACGACGACCCAGTCTCTTTCTGTCACCGGCAGTCCCAGTAATGCATCCCGCACGGCACCACCCACCAGATAAATTTTCATCTTGTGCGCTCTCGTTATCTTGGACAGAATGGTCGCATGCTTTCTATTGTACTGAAACTACACATGCTGGTCGCAGACCGCTGTGCACGCAAATGGCGTGCGCAGGGACCGCGGCTGTGTGACTGATAGTTTCAGTTCTGCAACAAGGCCGCAGAGTCCCTGACCTGCGGCCTTTTTTCGTTTTGGGGGTTGCAGGTCGTTTATCAGTTGCAAGTTTCAAGTTGAAAGTTACAAGGCGCGGGTAAGGTTTCAGCCAAACATTTTCCCCTTGAACCGCGATGAAACGTTGAAGAATCAATGAGTAGCATTGTTTCTTGCGTGCGGCGCGGCAAAGGGGGAGGAATAGTTGGCACCAGCCCCTCCTCGCGCCTTGTAACTTGAAACTTTCAACTTGCTGCTCAACCAAGGAGAACGACATGCCAACCCTGGCAGCATATTTGATCGTGGTGGCGGTGTGGGCAACTACCCCGCTGGGGATTAAATGGAGTGGTGATGCCATGGCACCGTTGGCGGCAGCCGGCGTGCGTATGGCGATTGCTGCGCTGCTGGGGTTGTTGTGGTTGAGCTGGAAGCGCCAGTGCCTCCCCCTGCATGGTCGCGCTGTGCTCAGTTATACCGTTGCCTTGCCGGGGATCTTCGGTGCCATGGCATGCAGCTATATGGCGGCGACCCATCTTCCCTCCGGGTTGATTTCCGTGATTTTCGGTCTGGCACCCTTAATCTCCGGGTTGATGATGCAATGTTTGCCGGGCAGCGTGCGATTGAATGGCTGGCACTGGAGCGCCTGCCTGCTGGGTTTGTTCGGGTTGGCGCTGGTGTTTGATGAAAGCCTGGCGGGCCTGCTGGCCGGCGCGGATCTGGGTGAGCGTGGTACAGGGCTGTTGTGGATGTTGTCTGCGGTGACCCTGTTTGCCGGTGGCGGCATTGCCGTGCAGCGGGTGGGGGCCGGACTGCAGCCCATGCAGCAGACCGTCGGCGGCCTGATATTGTCATTGCCGTGCTACGCATTGGCCATGCTGATTGCCGGCCAGTCATTTGCCTACAGTGGTGACCTTCGCGGGCTGTCTGCGATTATCTATCTGGCCGTGTTCGGTTCCCTGCTTGGCTTCTATTGCTACTTCCAGATTCTGTCCCGGCTACCCGCCGCTACGGTGGCGCTGGTCACACTGATTACGCCGGTGCTGGCGCTGGCCCTGGGCAATCTGCTTAATGGCGAGAGCCTGGGCAGCATGGTGCTGATTGGTGCCGGGGTGATTGTGTTGGCGCTGTCCCTGTTTGTGCTGGGGGACCATCAGGTGCGCCGTCAACTGAAGCAGTTGAGAGCTGAAAGTTGAGCGTTGCAACACGGTCCAGGGTGCTTGCCGGTTCTAAAAGGTAGAGAACACTCTCGGACGTGATGGAAAGGCGGTAAGTGTAGGGTGCACTGAGCCCAAGCGAACTGCACCGCTGCGGCGCTGGGTTGGTGCAGTTCGCTTGGGCTCAGTGCGCCCTATACATCCTGTTTGCGTCATATTTTTGTTTGGTCGTGGTTTTTGCCATCTGGCTATTGGCTAAGAAGGCACGGCAGGAGGCGGTTCCGGAGGCATGCTGTGGCGGCTGACCACGCTGCCGTTTTCCACGCTTTCCAGGTGCACGTCGAATTGCCATAACCGGTGCAGGTGGCGCAGGACTTCCCGTGTGCTGTCATCATCCAGTGGCCGGCCACTGCTGCGTTGATGGCGCAAGGTCAGGGCCCGGTCTCCATGGACGTTTGCACGGACGATCTGGATGTTGGGCTCCTGAATACTCAGGTTGTACTGCTCGGCCAGAGCATCGCGAACCTTGCGGTAACCCTGCTCATTGTGGATGGCCCCCACTTCCACATAATCGTTGCGGTCGTCATCGTCGATCTGGAAAAACTTGAAGTAACGGATCAGTCGCGGTGACAGGAACTGCTGGATAAAGCTTTCGTCCTTGAAGCTCTCCATGGCGAATTTTACCGTTTCCACCCAGTTAGATCCGGCAATTTCCGGAAACCATTCCCGATCCTCGTCATCCGGTTTTTCGCAGATGCGGCGTATATCCTGGAACATGTTGAAGCCCAGCGCATAGGGGTTCATGCCGCTGTAGAAAGGAGCAGTGAAGGGTGGCTGATAGATTACCTGGCTGTGATTCTGCAGAAACTCCAGCATGAAGCCGTCAGTCACCTGGCCCCTGTCATAGAGATCGTTGAGCAGGGTGTAGTGCCACAGGCACGCCCAGCCCTCGTTCATCACCTTGGTCTGGCGTTGCGGGTAGAAGTACTGGGCCATCTTGCGCACGATGCGGATGATTTCCCGTTGCCAGGGTTTCAGAAGAGGCGCATTTTTTTCGATAAAATAAAGCAGATTCTCCTGTGGCTCGGCAGGGAAGGTGCCATCTTCCTCTCGACGTTGGGTGGCCGGTTGCAATTGCGGAAAGGTGCGCCATAACTCGGAGACCTGCTTCTGCAGGGATTCTTCCCGTTCGCGCTGGCGGCGCTTTTCCTCAACGGCAGAAATGGGCGAGGGGCGTTTGTAGCGGTCTACCCCGTAATTCATCAGGGCATGACAGGAGTCCAGGGTTTCCTCCACGGCAGTGACCCCGTGGCGCATTTCGCACTCGGCGATATAGTTCCGCGCGAAAACCAGGTAATCAATGATGGAGGAAGCATCGGTCCAGGTCTTGAACAGGTAATTGTTCTTGAAGAAGGAGTTGTGCCCGTAGCTGGCATGGGCGATGACCAGGGCCTGCATGGCGATACTGTTTTCCTCCATCAGGTAGGCAATGCAGGGGTCGGAATTGATGACGATTTCATAGGCCAGGCCCATCTGTCCACGCCGATAGCGACCCTCCACTTCGACAAACTGTTTGCCGAAGGACCAGTGGTTGTAGCCAACCGGCATCCCCACCGAGGAATAGGCGTCCATCATCTGTTCGGAGGAAATTACCTCGATCTGATTCGGATAGGTGTCCAGGCCGTATTTGTTGTGGGCGATATCGGCGATGGCTTCGTCATAGCGAGCCAGCAGTTCGAAATCCCAGTCGGACCCTTGAGATAAAAAACTCATGCGTCCTCCATGCGTTTCTTGAAAAGGTGCCGGAAAACCGGGTATATCTCGCCGGGTTCATCAATCTGAGCCATGGAAAACGCAGCAGGATGTTTTGCCATGATGTTCTGGTAGTGGTCCCATAGGGCCTGGTGGGCACGGGGCATGACTTCCACGTAGGTGAAATACTGCAGTTTTGGCAGCAGCTCCTCTTCAATCAGTTTGGCGCAGGCCGGGGAGTCATCATTCCAGTTGTCGCCATCGGAGGCCTGGGCGGCATAGATATTCCACTCCGCCACCGGGTAGCGTTCGTTGATGATGTCGCGGGTGAGTTTCAATGCACTGGAGACAATGGTGCCGCCGGTCTCCCGGGAATAGAAAAACTCTTCCTCGTCCACTTCCTTGGCACTGGTGTGGTGGCGAATAAAGACCACCTCGATTTTTTCGTAATTGCGCTGCAGGAACAGATACAGCAGCAGGAAAAAGCGTTTAGCCAGATCTTTCATGTCCTGATTCATGGAGCCGGATACATCCATGATGCAGAACATCACCGCCCTGCTCACCGGTACCGGTACCTTCACATGATGATTGAAGCGCAGGTCCACGGTGTCGAGAAACGGAATGCGCTCCAGGCGACGTTCCAGTTTGGCTATCTGATCCTCCAACTCTTGCAGACGAGCCTGGCGTTGTGGGGACTGGTCCTGTTGCAGAAGCTCATCGCGCTCGGCTCTGAAGTCACGGATGCGGCGCCGGGTAGCGGCGGTGAGCGCCCGGCGCCGCATGGAGGCCTGGCGCATGGAGCGGACAATATTGATCTTGGCGGGCATGCCTTGGCTGACGATGCCGCCATGTTTGGTCTGGAAAGTCTGGGCGCCCTCAAGGTGTCGCTTCACCAGGTTGGGTAGTTCCAGATCTTCGAACAGGAAGTTGAGAAACTCCTGTTTGTCGATTTCAAAGGCGAAGCCATCTTCGCCTTCTCCCTGGTTGCTGGCCTGGCCATCGCCAGCTCCCTGACCACCTCCGCCCTCCGGGCGCAGGATTCGGTCGCCCTGGTGAAACTCCTTGTTGCCGGGATGAACGATGCTGCGCTGCCCGCCGAGGCCATGGTGGAAAATGGGTTCGGACAGATCCTTGCGGGGAATGTTGATACGCTCACCTTGTTCCATATCCTGGATGGAACGACGATTCACTGCATCGTTCACCGCTTCACGAATGTGCTTGCGGTAACGACGCAGAAAGCGCTGGCGATTCACGGTGCTCTTGCGCTTGTCGTTCAGGCGGCGATCAATGATGTAGCTCATCCGTTTCTCCCGACTTCACCGACTGCATTGTAGGAGCGCCGCTTGAGGCGCGAATTGGCACAGCTGGTTCGCGCCTCAAGCGGCGCTCCTACAGCGAGTTTCTACTGCGCTTTACGCACCCGCAGGTACCACTCGGACAACAGGCGCACCTGCTTTTCCGTGTAGCCGCGGGAGACCATGCGTTGCACGAAGTTGTTGTGCTTGCGCTGGTCGTCTTCGCTGCCCTTGGCGTTGAAGGAAATCACCGGTAGCAGATCCTCGGTGTTGGAGAACATTTTCTTCTCGATCACATCGCGCAGCTTCTGGTAGCTGAGCCAGCTCGGGTTCTTGCCGTGATTGTTGGCGCGGGCGCGGAGTACGAAGTTGACTACCTCGTTGCGGAAGTCCTTGGGGTTGGAGATGCCCGCCGGCTTTTCGATCTTCTCCAGATCTTCGTTGAGGGCCTGGCGGTCGAAAATTTCCCCGGTGTCCGGGTCGCGGAATTCCTGATCCTGAATCCAGAAATCGGCATAGGTCACGTAGCGGTCGAAGATGTTCTGGCCATACTCGGAGTAGGACTCCAGGTAGGCGGTCTGTATTTCCTTGCCGATAAATTCCACGTAGCGCGGTACCAGGTATTCCTTGATGAATCTCCGGTATTGCTCCTGGCGTTCCTGGGGAAATTGCTCCTGATCAATGCGCTGTTCCAGCACATGAATCAGGTGTACCGGGTTGGCGGCCACCTCGGAGTGATCGTAGTTGAATACCTTGGAAAGAATCTTGAACGCGAAACGAGTGGAGAGGCCGTTCATGCCTTCATCGACGCCGGCCATGTCATGGTATTCCTGCATGGACTTGGCGTGGGGGTCCACGTCCTTCAGATTCTCACCGTCATAGACACGCATCTTGGAGTAGATGCTGGAGTTCTCCGGTTCCTTGAGTCGGGTAAGGGTGGAGAACTGGGCCAGCATGTGCAGGGTGTCCGGTGCGCAGTGCGCATCGCGCAGGCTGGAGTTGCGCAGCAGCTTTTCGTAAATCTGCATTTCTTCGGTGACGCGCAGGCAGTAAGGCACCTTGACGATATAGACCCGGTCGATAAAGGCTTCGTTGTTCTTGTTGTTCTTGAAGGTGTGCCATTCCGCTTCGTTGGAGTGGGCCAGCACGATCCCGTCGAAGGGAATCGCACCCATGTGTTCGGTGCCGTTGTAATTGCCTTCCTGGGTGGCGGTCAGCAGGGGATGCAGCACCTTGATCGGTGCCTTGAACATTTCCACAAATTCCAGAATGCCCTGGTTGGCTCGGCAAAGGCCACCGGAGAAGGAATAAGCGTCCGGATCGTCCTGGGCGAAGTCTTCCAGCTTGCGAATATCCACCTTGCCCACCAGGGCGGAAATGTCCTGGTTGTTCTCATCACCCGGCTCGGTCTTGGCCACGGCCACCTGATCGAGAATGGAAGGGTAACGTTTAACCACTCGGAACTGGCTGATATCACCGCCGAATTCATGCAGCCGCTTTACCGCCCAGGGTGACATGATGGTGCGGATGTAGCGGCGCGGGATGCCGTATTCCTCTTCCAGAATCGGAGCATCTTCCTCCGGATCGAACAGGGCCAGGGGAGAGTCGTTAACCGGTGAACCCTTGATGGCATAGAAAGGCACTCTTTGCATCAGCGCCTTGAGTTTTTCTGCCAGGGATGACTTGCCGCCGCCCACCGGGCCGAGCAGATAAAGAATCTGTTTCTTTTCTTCCAGGCCCTGAGCGGCATGGCGGAAATAGCTGACGATATTCTCGATCACCTCTTCCAGGCCGTAGAATTCGTCGAAGGCTGGGTAGCGACGGATAACCTTGTTGGAGAAGATGCGTGACAGGCGTGGATCCTTGGCGGTGTCGACCATCTCCGGCTCGCCGATGGCCATCAGCATGCGCTCGGGGGCCGTGGCATAGGCGCTGGGGTCGCGTTTGCACAGGTCCAGGTACTCTTCCAGCGACATTTCTTCCTGCTGGGTGCTGTCAAACCGGGCCTGGTAGTGGCTGATAATGCTCATGCCTGCTTCCTCCTGGCGGAACCAACAATTGTCACAACAAAACTACATGCGGTGTTTATCCCTGATTAATGTCCTGATCACTTTTCTCATTAATAAAAAAAGTCGTGTAAATAAAAAATGAAAATGGGCATTCCTCGATGCAGGGCTGACCATGCAGTCACGTCTTTAGCATGTAGCCAAACGGCAGATGAAGTCAAAGCGGAAGGAAAATTTTTTTTGCAGAAAAAGGATGAAGTGTGGCGAATGTCTGACAGGCCGGGTCATGAGCTGTGACGGGGGCTGGCGGAGGGACAGAAAACGCTTCTGGCAGGGTTGGGGAATGGCGGATTGCCATCAAATTGTAGTGTGACTGTCGGCCATTCCGGGCAGGTCGGGGTGGTCGTCGGGAGGCAAGTCCTGCCGCTGCTTAGAGTCAGCAGTGGCAGGCGATTCGGGTCAGATCATCCAGGCGCAGGGCGGTCAGGCTGCCGCCCCAGACGCAGCCGGTATCCAGGGCGTCTACCCTGGCCACGTGGGTGTTTCCTTCCAGTGCCGCCCAGTGTCCGAACAGGATGCGGGTATCGGTAGCCTGGCGATGGGGGTGCTGGAACCAGGGCATAAACCCTTCAGGCGGCGCATCGGCTTCGCCCTTGGTGGCCAGATCCAGCTCTCCGGCCAGGTTCACAAAACGCATGCGGGTGAAATGGTTGGTGATGACCCGCCACCGTTCCGGGCCTTGCAGGTCATCGTTCCAGCCCGCCGGCTGGTTGCCATACATGTTGGCAAAATACTCGCCCACCTGTGGCGCGCGCAGCACCTGTTCCACTTCCCGGGCTCGTTCCCGGGCTTGAGCCAGTGTCCATAATGGCGGGATACCCGCATGGGTCATCACCGCCTGGTGTTCCGGGATATCCACCAGTAGCGGGCAATTTTGCAGCCAGCCCAGCAGGGCATCGCGGTCGGGAGCCTCTAGGATAGCCGTGAGGGTGTCCTTGCGGCGGCTGTCGGTGCTGCCCTGGGCCACTGCCAGCAGGTGCAGGTCGTGGTTGCCCAGCACGGTATGCACATTATCGCGCAATTCATAAACCCGGCGCAGGGTGCCCAGGGAATCCGGGCCCCGGTTGACCAGATCCCCTGCCAGGAATAACCGGTCGCGATCCGCATTGAAGTTGATTTGTTCCAGCAGGCAATTGAAGGGCGCCAGACAGCCCTGCAAGTCACCGATGGCGTAATCGCTCAATGGACACCTCCGGCCCCGGTTGGCGTGGTTCTGTTGGCGTGTTGCAGGTCGGGGTCAATGCAGAGCATGCGGTACCGCAAGAGTAAACATGGGGACTTGTGCGTCGAAGTGAGTGCCATCTTCTCCAATCATCTGGTAGCTGCCGCGCATGCTGCCAACCTCGGTTTCCAGGATGGCGCCGCTGGTATAGGAAAATTCCTGTCCCGGGGCGATGTGCGGCTGTTCGCCGATAACCCCTTCGCCGTGGACTTCCTGCACGCGATCCTCGCCGTCGGTGATCACCCAGTGGCGGGTCAGCAGGCGGGCGCTGACGGTGCCTTCATTACGAATGGTGATGTGGTAGGCGAATACCCAGCGCTGATTGTCCGGGTCGCTCTGATCGGCGAGAAACTCGGTTTCCACCGAGACCTGAATATTGTGGCGCGGGCTCATGGTTGCTCCGTTGATGTGATTCTCGCTGAATGGCTTGCCCGGTGCTCTGGTTGCCGGGCTCCGGGGCAGAACCGCCCTGGTCAGCCGGTACCGGTGTCTGATCCGGTGATATTGGCCAGGGCCACATAGTCCGCCACAGAGAGCTGGTCCGGGCGCAGACCGGCGTCGATGCCTGCCTGTTCGAACTGCTCCAGCGTTACCTGGGATTTTAGACTATTGCGGATGGCCTTGCGTCGTTGAGTGAAGGCCTGGGCCACCAGTCGGCGCAGGTGCTCTTCATCGTTTGCCGGATAGGGCGGGCTGGCGTGGGGAATCAGGCGCACCACGGCGGAATCCACCTTGGGCGGCGGGCTGAAGGCGCCCGGTGGCACAAAGAACAGATAGTCCGCCTGACAATGGTACTGGACCATGATCGACAGGCGCCCCCAGTCCCGGGTGCCGGGGCTGGCGGTGAGCCGGTCCACCACTTCCTTCTGCAACATGAAGGTCATGTCGCTGATGGCGTCCGCCTGGCTGAGCAGGTGGAAGATCAGCGGGGTGGAAATGTTGTAGGGCAGGTTACCGATGACCCGCAGCGGCTTGTCCGCCGGTTTCAGGGTGCGGAAGTCGAAGCGCAGGGCATCGCTTTCATGGATGGTCAGGCGTTCCGGGCTGTTTTCCTGGCGCAGCAGGGCAATCAGGTCCCGGTCCAGTTCCACCACGTGCAGGTGAGGTATCTCTTCCAGCAGCGGGTAGGTAAGTGCGCCACGGCCGGGGCCGATTTCCACCAGGGTGTCGTCCTGCTGCAGCCCCAGGGTGCGCACCATGCGGTCCACCAGGTTGCGGTCATGCAGGAAGTGCTGGCCGAAACGTTTGCGGGTGCGATGTTCTGTCATGTGGCGGCAAGCTCCAGAGCGAGTCGGGTGGCGGCGATCAGGCTGCCGGCCTTGGCCGTGCCGGTGCCAGCCAGGTCGAAAGCGGTGCCATGATCCACCGAGGTGCGGATAAAGGGCAGCCCCAGGGTGATATTGATGGCTTCGCCAAAGCCGGCGTACTTGAGGACGGGCAAACCCTGATCGTGGTACATGGCCAGCACCGCATCGTGTTGTGCCAGCAGGTCCGGCTGGAAGGCGGTGTCCGCCGGCAGTGGGCCGGTGAGGGCCATACCCTGGCCGCGCAGGGCCTCCAGGGTGGGAATGATCACGTCCAGTTCCTCGCGACCCAGGTGACCCCCTTCGCCGGCATGGGGATTGAGCCCCAGCACAAGGATGCGGGGTTCCGGGATGCGGTATTTGCTGATCAGATCGTCGCGCAGGATGGTCAGGGTGCGGGTCAGGGTGTCCGCAGTCACTGCGCCGGCAACCTGGCTGAGTGGCAGGTGGGTGGTGACCAGGGCCACGCGAAGCTGGCGGGCGGTGAGCATCATCACCACCTGGTCCACGCCGGCCTGTTCCGCCAGAAATTCGGTATGGCCGGTAAAGGCCGGGTCGGCGCCCTCGCAGATCACGTTTTTGGCCACCGGGGCGGTCACCATGGCGGCAAAGGTGCCGTTCAGGCAGCCCTGGGCGGCGCGGGTCAGCATGGTGAGGGTACCGCTGGCAGTGGCCGGATCGGGCTGGCCGGCGATCACCGCCTCCCCGGCAGGGATGTGCCAAACCGGCAGGGTGCCCGGCGCCAGCGGTTGGCCTGGCTGCCAATCGGAGAGCGTAACGGCCAAGCCGAGTTGCTTTGCTCGCTGGGCTAGCACGTGGCGGTCACCGATGACCACAAGCGGGGCGTCCGGGAAGGTGTCCTGCAGGGTCAGTACCAGATCCGGGCCGACCCCTGCGGGGTCCCCGTAGGTGATGGCAATGGGACGCTTTGGCGTCCGACGTCCGACATCAGACGTCAGACTCATAAGCGAATATCCACGTAGGATTCGCTGCGCTGCTCTTGCAGCCAGGTTTCCAGCTCTTCCTCGAAACGGCGCTTCTGCAGGGCCTGGGTGGCCTGCATGCGACGGAACTCTTCGCTCATGTCCGCGTCGCGGGTGTCGTCCACTCGCAGGAAATGAAAGCCGAACTGGCTTTCGAACACCGGCGACAGCTTGCCCACCGGGGTATTGAGCATCATGTCCTCGAATTCCGGCACCATCTCGCCTTGGGTAATCCAGCCCAGCTCGCCGCCGTTGCGGGCACTGCCCGGGTCGTCGGAGTGCTCTGCGGCCACCTTGGAAAAGTCCTGCTTGCCGGTGGCAATGCTGTCATGCAGCCGCACGGCTTTGGCCCGGGCCTCGTTGGCGCTGGTCAGAGCGTCGGGTTTGATCAGTACGTGGCGGACCTGATACTGGGTGACCACCTTCTCGGCTCCGCCCTTGCGATCCATCAGCTTGAGAATATGAAAACCGGCCCCTGAGCGCAGCGGCTGGGAAATCTCGCCCTTGTTCATGTCTATGGCAGTTTCCGCGAACAGGCTGGGCCATTGGGCCGCCGGGCGCCAACCCAGATCGCCGCCTTCCAGTGCCTTGGGACCATCGGATTCAGCAGTGGCCAGTTGCTGGAAGTCGCTACCCTGTTTCAGCCGTGCCACGATGCCGTCAGCCTTCTCTTTGGCGGCCTGCACTTGCTCCGGGCTGGCCCCAGCAGGCAGCCGCACCAGGATATGACCAAGACGGAAATCGGCTTCGAACATCTTCTTGCCCATTTCCGAGCTCAGGAAACGGTCCACTTCCCGGTCGGTGATGCGGATACGGGAGGCAACGCTGCGCTGCTGAAGACGGGAAATCAGCATGTCCTGGCGAATCTGCTCACGGAACTGGGCCCAGTCGTAACCGTCCTGGCGCAGGGCGGCGGCGAAATCTTCCAGAGTCATGCCGTTCTGCCGGGCGATACCTGCCAGGGCCTGGTTGAGGGTGGCGTCATCGACCTTGATACCGGCCCGGTCGGCAAGCTGCAGCTGCAGGCGCTCCAGGATCATACGGTCGAGCACTTGCTCGCGCATGACCGCCGGGGGCGGCAATGGCTGGCCCTTTTCCTGGAACTGCAGGGCGATGGTGTTAATGCGCTCGTCCAGCTCGCTGGCCATGATGGCGCCGTCGTTGACCACGGCCACGATGCGATCAAGCATCTGCACTTTGGCGTGGGACCAGACCGGTGCCATCAGCACAACCATGGCCAGCAGGCCAAGCAGGGTGTGTCGTGCGTCCAGGATCCGGCGTCCGGCGTCTGGCGTTTTCTCAATCATACTGTCTCCTGTATCCCGGAATACTGCGCTCCAGCAGGGCATCCACCTGGCCGCCGAAACCGCCCAGGCCAACCATCTGGATCTGTACCCAGATGGTGCTGTCCGCTTCCAGATCGCCATCGCCGTCATCATCCACCAGTTCCCGCTGACTCAGCAGGCGCAGTTTCCAGCAGCAATTGCGGTATTCGGCCCCGGCTATGGTTTCCAGGGTGCGCTTGTTTTCCAGGTCGTACATCCAGCGGCCTACCATGCGCCAGTGGCGATGTATCGGCAGGATGCCGCTGATTTCCGATTCGCGGATGTCGTCTTCGGGGCGGTCGTGATACCCCAGATTGACTACCCGGCGTTCCCGGTCGTTGTAACCGATCTGGAAGCTGGAGCGTTCCCGCTCATTTTCTTCCAGATCCCATTGGGCTTCAGTGTAGAGGTACCAGTCGCGGGCAAAGTTCCATCGGGCGTCACCCACCAGCGGTGTCTGGTCATCGGTGGGGTCTTCCACGGTCTGCTCGGTGACCACCTTGCGATCTTCAAAGTAGAAACCCTGGGCCAGCCGCAGCCGCAGTTGCTCGCGGCCGGTGGCATCATGGAGGAAACGGCTGGTCAGGCCCAGCGCCAGTTTTTCCTCGTCGCCAATTCGGTCGTAGCCGATAAAGCGGTTTTCCCGGAACAGCGAGTTGTAGGAAAAGGTGAGCTCGCGGCTGTCGAAATTGGGCAGGAAGTCCTGGTTCTTGAACGCCACCTTGTTGACGAACAGGCGCGGTTCCAGGGTCTGGGTGTAAGCTTCGCCGAACCAGCGGCTGGGTCGCTCAAAGAACAGGCCGGAGTCCAGGCTGGCCCCCCAGGTGGTGATATCCGGGTTGTCTTCGGCATTGGTGTCCACGCTGTCCAGCTCGTAGCGGGTGTGATACAGCCGGGCGCGGGGTTCCAGGTAGCCCCAGGGTTGCTGCAGGCGCAGGTTCAGTGCCGGGGCCAGGTGAGCACGCAGGCCGGTGGCCTTGCCGCTGTCATCGGAGCCGCTGCGTTCGAAAGAGGTGACATCGGACAGCCACAGTCCCTTGAGGGGGCCATACAGGGTCGGGTCACCGGTTAGCTGCAATTGTGGCAGGCGACGGTAGGGCAGATCCTGATCCGCCAGGGTCGGGTCGATGGTCTGCCAGGATTGCATGCGCCCCAGTACCTGCCAGGTGCGGCCGTAATAGCGGGCTTCCGCCAGTCGCGGCAGGTGGGTCTGGGAGCTGATTTCCAGGCCGGTATCCAGGTCCTTGAAGTAGAAGTCGTCCGACACATAGTTGAAGTCGGTCTTCAGGTTCCAGCGATTGATGTTGCCGCTATGGGTCCAGCGGGCTACCTGGCGGTCTTCATCATCAAACTTGCGGTCGTTGAACAGCACCCCGTAGCTGATGTCGCCTTCACCCCAGGGCGTCAGGTAGCGAAATTCGGAGTCCACCCCTTCCCCCCGGCCATCAATAAAGCGGGGGCCGATGGTGGCATCCAGCTGTGGGTGGATGTTCACGTAGATCGGCTGGGTAATGTCCAGGCCGCCGCTGCTGTCACCGATAGCGATGGTGGGGAACAGCAGGCCGGTCTTGCGGCGGTCATCAATGGGGAAGGTCATCCAGGGCAGCCAGAAGATCGGCATGCTCTTCACCTTCAAGACCACATTCGAGGCTTCGCCCCAGCCCTTTTCCCGGTCCAGGAAAATACGTTCCCCTTCCAGCGACCAGCCATTGGAGCCCGGCGCACAGGTCGTGTAGGTGCCACGGGTAATGGTGGTGGTGGTCTCATTGAGGAAGATGTAGTCGGCGCTGCCCCGGGCGGCGGTATTGAACAGGGAATAGCGCACCCCCAGCAGGCTGCCTTCCTTGCGGCGGGTCTGGCCGCTCATGCTGGAGGCAATGAAGGTGGCCTGGTCACTTTCCAGGCGCATGCCGTTTTCCAGCTGGAACTTGCCGGTGGCCTGGTCCAGTTGTGCACTGTCAGTGGTAATGCGGCTGCCGGGCTGCTCGATCAGCACGTCACCATTCAGCTCGATCAGGCCATTCTGCGACATGGTGGAGTGGTCGGCGGTGACCACGGTGTCGCTGCCTGCCACGGGAATGCCCACGGCCGGGTTATAGTAGATGCCGCCACACCATTCCGGGATGCTGCGCTGTTGCACGGCAGGGAACGTGGCCATTTCTTCGCGGTCAACCCAGTTCAGGTCGTTGTCCGCGGTACTGGTGCCTGCCAGAAGCAGCAGGCCGGGGATAAGAATTCGTTGTACGGGCAGTGGCATCGGCTGCTCAGAACAGGTAAAAAGGCCGTTTTGTACAGCGGCGGCAATTCCGCCCTGTAAAAGCGGCAGTGTAATCGAACAAGGAAGGCAATGCAGCCTGATAAAAGTAAATCCGACAATAAGGCCGATCCGCGCAAGGCCGCTCTGGACCAGTGGGTAAGCGCTTACCTCGGTGCCAGCGTGAGCGGGCAGCCTGCGTCCGCGGATGCCAGCTTCCGGCGCTATTTTCGTTATCAGCATGGTGGGCGCAGTCTGGTCGCCATGGATGCGCCGCCGGCCCAGGAAGATTGTCGCCCGTTTATTGATGTGGGCCAGCGTCTTCAGCGTGCCGGCCTGCATGTGCCCGAAATTCTGCATCAGGATCTGGAGCAGGGCTTTCTGCTGCTCACCGATATGGGCAATGAGACCTGGCTCACCGCTCTGAACGAGAGCAATGCGGATGCCTGGTACAGCGCCGCCATCGATACCCTGATTACCCAGCAATTGCATACCGATGTGGCCGGCCTGCCGGTCTATGACGAGGCCCTGCTGCAGCGGGAGCTGGAGCTGTTTCCCCAGTGGTATCTGTTTCGCCACCGGGAAAAGGTGGTCACCGGCGAGCTGCGCCAGCGTCTGGACCGGGTGTTTACCGTGCTGATCGAATCGGCCCTGGCCCAGCCGCAGGTGTTTGTGCACCGGGACTACATGCCCCGCAACCTGATGGTGTCCGACCCCAACCCCGGGGTACTGGACTTCCAGGACGCGGTGGCCGGGCCCATCAGTTATGACGTGATCAGCCTGTTCAAGGATGCCTTTATCAGCTGGCCAGAAGCGCGGGTGCTGGGCTGGCTGCGGGAGTATTTCGACAAGGCCACCGCCGCAGGCCTGCCGGTGCCGGCGGAGTTCGATACCTTCCTGCGCGATTGCGACCTGATGGGCGCCCAGCGCCACCTCAAGGTGATCGGCATCTTTGCGCGCATCTGCCACCGGGACGGCAAACCCAAATACCTGGGCGATGTGGCCCGATTCTTCGCCTACCTGCGCACCGTCATCGCCCGCCGTCCGGAGCTGGCGGACCTGGAATGGATCCTGGATCAGCTCGAGGACAACGAGTGAAGGCGATGATCCTGGCCGCCGGTTACGGCAAGCGCATGCGGCCCCTCACCGATCACACCCCCAAGCCCCTGCTGCAGGCGGGGGGCAAGGCGCTGATCGAATACCATATCGAAAAACTGCGCGATGGGGGCATCGATTCCCTGGTGATCAACACCGGCTGGCTGGGCGACCGGCTGGCTGCCACCCTGGGCGATGGCCGGCGCTTTGGCATTCCTATCGCCTATTCCCATGAAGGTACCCCGCTGGAAACCGCCGGCGGCATTCGCCGGGCGCTGCCCTTGCTGGGGGATGCCCCCTTTGTGCTGGTCAACGGCGATATCTGGACCGACTTTGACCTGTCCAGTTTGGTGACCGAGCGGCCCGACCCGGTGCATCTGGTGCTGGTGGATAACCCGGACCATCACCCGGGTGGGGATTTTCATCTGACAGAAAGGGGCCGGGTGCGCGATAATGGCGAACACAGGCTGACCTATGCAGGCATGGGGCGGTTCGATCCGGCACTGTTCCGGGATCTGCCCGATGGCGAAGCGAAACTGGCGCCGCTGCTGCGCGCCGCCATGGGCGATGATGCCGTCAGCGGTGAGCACCACCCGGGTCAATGGTGGGACATCGGCACCCCGGAGCGCCTGGAGGAACTGGATCGGTTACTCAAAAGCCCCTGATCCTGCGCCGCAAATGGTTTTGTAGGAGCGTCGCTGGCGGCGCGATCACTGGGTTTCGAGTTGCGAGCAACGCGTTTCGAAAGGCCAAACTGGCGCTTTTGAATTTGCTTTTCGCCACCCGAAACTCGTTATTCGCAACTGTCTTTACTGAGGAATCTTCATGCCCAAGCAGGATTATCTGATCGCCCCCTCCATTCTCGCGGCCAACTTCGCCCGTCTCGGGGAAGAGTGCGATAACGTGCTGGCCGCCGGGGCGGATGTGATCCACTTCGACGTGATGGACAACCACTACGTGCCCAACCTGACCATCGGTCCCATGGTCTGCAAGGCCCTGCGCGACCACGGCATCACCGCTCCCATCGACGTGCACCTGATGGTCAGCCCGGTGGACGACCTGATCGGCATGTTCGCCGAGGCCGGCGCCAGCTATATCACCTTCCACCCGGAAGCCAGCCAGCACGTGGATCGCTCCCTGCAACTGATCAAAAGCTACGGCTGCAAAGCTGGCCTGGTGCTCAATCCGGCCACCCGTCCTGACTGCCTGGAATACGTCATGGACAAGCTGGACATGATCCTGCTGATGAGCGTGAACCCGGGCTTCGGTGGCCAGAAGTTCATCCCCTCCACCCTGGACAAGACCCGCGCCGTGCGCCAGATGATCGATGCCAGCGGCTACGACATCCGCCTGGAAGTGGATGGCGGCGTCTCTGAAAAGAACATCCGTGACGTGGCCGCCGCCGGCGCCGACACCTTCGTGGCCGGCTCCGCCATCTTCGGCAAGGACGACTACGCCGCCGTCATCCAGCAAATGCGCGAGGAGCTGGCGCAGGCCTGAGGGCCTACACCGCTCAGGAGGGAACCGAATGGCCCTGCCACTGCCTTATCCCCCCATGCGCTACGCGACTCTGCTATTCACCTGTCTGACGCTCCTGCTGACCGGCTGTGCCGGCAGGGCGCCTGTCGACCCGGAATCGAACCCTGAGACCCCGGCGACAGCCCGTGCCAAGCAGAAAGCCAGCCCAGGCAGCGCGCCCCCGGATTTGCAGTCCCAGCAGGAACTGGATGCGCTGGTGGCAGAAGTCATGTCCGAAGCTCCACCTCTGCGGGTGTCTCTGGAGGCCCAGCACGAAGACTGGAAAGGGGTCCCGTATCGCTACGGCGGCCTTAGCCCTCGCGGGGTGGACTGCTCCGGTTTTGTCTATCTCACCTTCCTGTCCCGCCTGGGCATGGAAGTGCCGCGCACCACCACCGAACTGCTGCAAAGCGGGGAAAAGGTCAAACGTGACGAGATTCAGGTGGGCGACCTTGTGTTCTTCCGCACCGGCCCCGGCAACCGCCATGTGGGCATCTACATGGGCAATGGTGATTTTCTTCATGCGTCTTCCAGCCAGGGCGTGATGACGTCCTCCCTGAGTAATCCTTATTGGCATCGGCGGTACTGGCAGGCTCGGCGGTTAGCCGGTTTGTAATACGCTCCATCTGATGCGCGCCTGGCGTTACCGCACCTAACCCCTCTACCGAACGAGTAGGGTGCACTGAGCCTAAGGCGAACTGCACCATTTCCCGCCCATGCGGTGCAGTTCGCCTTAGGCTCAGTGCACCCTACGCAAACCGAAATCCATTCGTTGCACCCGAAGCCTTCCGCTTATTGTCGGCCTGATATGTGGCCACTGCACCGCCCGTTTTCACCCGCGCGCAAGTTAATTTTGTAGGATATGGCTTACATATTTTTGTAAGTTGCTGAGATAAAGTGAATTTTCGGGTTTTGGGGTGCAAAAAAGTCCGAACTAAATTTCCTGTTCAACTCGCAAATGCAAGAAAAGTCAGGTGAGAGTGGCTCCTGTTTTTATGGTAATTCATTGAGCCGGTTGAATCTTGGCGTGATTTGAGCAAAGGGTTGAGGCGGGGATATATTGCAAAGTGATATATCGAATATGCAATTGAATACACTGTTATGTGTCATGGAGGAGATAATGCAATCAATAATTAGAGCACTGGTCTACCTCATATCTGCCATTATCTTCTTCTATGGAATAGCTGAGGCTGCTGGCCATATTAAATCCGGAGAAGAAATTAGTTGGGGTCTTTTGATCATCGTTTTGGGGTTCGGGGTAGGCCCACCCTTGGTGTTGTACTTTAATCCTGATTTATTCTCATTTGACTCGAATGGTTCGGAGTCAAGTTCTGAGGATAAAGACGAGGGAAAAGTAGATGATGATTGCATTTAGCTCATCAGCACATAACAAGCGGCGCCAGACGGATCAAATTTCCGCTCCTTCGTCGCTTCAATTTGCCCGCTGCGCCGGGCGTTAGCTGTAAGAGACTGAGTACCATCCACATGGACAAAGAAATAAGACAGATTCTTTGCCGCCTTCTGCATGAGGTGCGCAAGGATATATGGTTTTTCGCATCTTGTGGCGCCCTTGTTGGTTTTCTCATGATTTGGCAGTTCCGATTGAGAGAGATGGGTATCGCTGAAGGTGAATCTTGGGCGAATGCCCTGTTTGAGGATTTTATCTCGTTCAATGCTTTTGGGTTGATTTTTATTGGTCTATTGGGGTTGGGGTCCTCTGCCGCGGTTCTCAATGCAGTAGGTATTACATGGCGTCGCCTTGAGAATACTGTTGAGCACTTGGAGTTGCGTCTGGTGCAGATCGCGAGTGCTATCATGTCCTTTACAGTAGGAGTTTCTGGGTCTGCGCTAGCCCACTCGCTATTTACTGCCACCCTAGGTGGGATCAGGCTGACCGTTATGATCCTGCTGTTCAATGCGTTGCTATTCGTCGGATTCTATTCATCTGCTCTGATAGCTCGTCGTGTTGAACCATTTGATCGTTGGTGGGCCTCAATGCTGATGCTGATATTTGCTTTGGGTATGACCATTTGGCTTGTTGTGCGAGGCCCTACTTGAGTGCAGTAGTTAACAAATGCAGGTAAGGGAGGGGTGCTCCTGGCGTCGCGCCTCTGTTGTAAGCGTGAGATTTTAAAGATTGCAAGAGTAAGGGTGCAAAGTGGCAATACAAAATAAACAAACATTCTTGGAGCTGGTTTCCAAAGTTAAGGACATGAACAAAATTGAGTGCAAAGTGATATATTGCATCTGCAATTGAATACACTGCTAATGTCGAGTAGAGAGAAGAGGGGGGGAGAGTGAAAAAAATTCTAACTCTGATTTTGGGTTTTTCTATCATTGGCGGAATTGGTTATGGCTTTTATGTGGCTGTAGCAGGGCTTTGGGAGCTTTTTCTTTCACTTGATAAGCAGCTTTCAATCGGACTGCTTACCGCCTTTACTACAGTCTTTGTCTCTACATTGACTGTTATGCTTGGCCGCTACTTCGAAAGAAAACGGGAAATAGAATCTCATTTTCGAGCTAGCAAGATACAAATGTATGATGAGTTTCTCTCAGAGTTCTTCAAGCTTTTTGGAGATGAAGAATATAATGATGGGGATTTGGTGCCATTTCTACGAGAATGGCAAAGAAAAATGATTGTATGGGGCGGTGCTCCAGTTATGTCGGCCTATATTAAGTGGAACAAAAATTTAAAAAAGAATGAGCCTGATGCAGCTTCTGTTTTTCTTATGGATGAGTTTTTTAGGGCAATGAGGAAGGATATCGGCCTTACCAATTCCGGGTTGGAGAAGGGAGTCTTTTCTCATTTCATCCTTCGAAACCCAGAGCTTTTTTTGACTGCTGCTAAAAAAAATCCAAATATTACGCTGACAGAGCTTTCAAAAATAGAAAAAGATCTTGGTGTTGGGTGAGAAAGATAACAATGCCATGCATACGACAAGCGCATGATGGCGGGCGTTATGCAGCCAAGTTTCCCATCCGAGTAAAATAAGGAGATATATTATGGGTGACTTAGAAATAGTTGATGAGTCTAAGCTAGAAGATTTGGTTGAGGATGAAGCCACAACTATTAATGAAGACGTAGGTTTGCTTGAACTAGATCGGGCAACCACTACGATCTATGAAGGTAGAGTGGAGCGGCTTCATCGTGGCGTACGTAATTGTCAGCGGCAAGAAATAAATCTTAGAGACCAAGCTGTAGAGGCCTTTGCAGATGGTAAGACGAAGCAAATTGGCCGAAGGCCAGATAAGTACGGGTGGAGAAGCTATACCGCGAGGACTAGGAGCGGAAGAAAGCCTTGGCCAAGCAATGCAAGGTATTGCAGTATTAAGGTAATAGTGGAGTGTTATGCAGTCTATTTCTGAGCGCGCTCATGCATAACGATGAGAGGCAGTTTTTTAGGTTCTGGGAGCCTCGCCGGACAGTTTGCTTTTGACTAATTAATGGGATCAGATCTTGCATCGTGCGTTTGAGTGCAGCATTCAAGACCTGGTCCTGATTTTTGGAAATCGCGCCGCGAGCGACGCTCCTACGGATAGGACGTTAATCTCGCAGATTCTTCAGTGCGCTACTGAGGTTTTCGCTGGCTGGCAATTCCAGCTTCTCCCTTAGCTCAGCGGTGTGATAAATAACCCCCTGATCCAGAAAACTCTGCAACACCGAACTACGCCCTTTTCGAAACGCTTCTTCCGGCACAAACTCATATTCCTGCCGAATCCACCCTTCATACCGGTCATACAACTCAACATCTGCCCCAAGAATACTCAGATCGATATCTTGCAGCAGGGCCATGTCCGGGTCCGTGGGTGGGTGCGGGTGGATGGTGGCCAGGATGAGTTCGTGTACGCGGGCGCGCTGTTGGTCGGTCAGCGTGCTGTCGGCAAACTGCTGGACAAACCAGTCTGCGCTACGGGCTTCGTTGTCGGTGGCGCGGGGATCGTAGATCACATCGTGGGCCCACAGGGCCAGTTCCAGGCAGAGTGGGTCTGCGGCCAGGTGTCGGTATGGATCCAGCCATCCCAGACAGGCGGCGACGTGGTTCAGGGTGTGATAGTGGCGGTGGGGCTCGCTGTAGAGGCTGGCCAGTTGGTGCCAAGTGGCGTCTGGCTCGGGCAGTAGCGGGGCGACGTTGGTGCGCCATCGCTGTTGCAGCGCAGATACTGTGGTCATCCAGATTTCTCAAATCGTCTAGCGTGGAGACTTACTGTATCAGGCGGGTGGCTTGGCGGGTTAGTTGTCAGTCAGCCCAGATGGGAGCCGTCTAAATCTCAGTATTCTCTATACTTTCCAGCACGGCTATCCCCCGTAGAGTGAGTCGAGGAACGGAATAATCTGAAGGCGTAGAGCAAAAAACTGTCTGAGCGGAGCGAGTCTTTTTGCGTCCTTCAGATTATGAGTACCGGAGTGTGCCTGCGGAGCAGGCCGAACGGTCCGGGGCGCGGGGGAGTCCAGAGGGGTGTCGCGCAGCACCCCTTTGGGCCTGTCCGGCGAGGACAAGCACTTTTATCTGTGCGATGACGGGGCAGGTAAGTCGCGAGTCATCCAGGTGAGTGTCACCGTCATCTCGGCATTCGTCATGCAAGCATGATTTATTCGCTTCGCTCACCCCTTCGGGGCCGCACTGCGTGCGTTACTCCACTTCGCTCCGTTCCCACAAAAACCGTTAACTACTGTGTTTGGTGGTGATCGCGCCGCCAGCGATGCTCCAACGGGGGCGTTGGGGAGTTAGCCCGCTTCCTCCAATGGCTTGCCGTCTTCATCCACAAACCGCACATCCCGCACGGTGAGGGGCTGACCCTGCTGGTTCTGGACGGTCACCGGCGCCAGCGGTTCACCGGTCTGGCGGTCCACCAGCTGCATGCTGTCTTTCTCGCCATTCCAGCGTTCGCTCCACTGGCGCAGGGCGGTGACCACCGTAAACAGGTCGCGGCCCTTATCGGTGAGGCGGTATTCGTAGCGCTTGCCGTGCTCGCCCACGTCCACGCGCACCATGACGCCATTCTCCACCAGCCGGGTCAGACGGTTGCAGAGGATGTTCTTGGCGATGCCCAGGTTGTGCTGGAAATCCACAAAGCGGCGGGTGCCCAGCATGGCCTGCTTGACCACCAGCAGGGACCACCAGTCACCGACCTCATTGAGGGCGCAGGCCACCGAGCAGCCCATTTCATCGAAGCGTTTGCGTGTCATGGGTGGCATTGTACGCCAGAAAGGTTGCATAACGAAACCAAATAAGGTTTTATTACGCAACCAAATTGATGGCCGCCGATTGGTGGCCTCGCTGATTCTGTTGTTTTTTATCGCGCTCGCTTGAGCGCCAGAGTGAAACAAAATTCGGGAGAGTAACAATGAGTGGTTCCCTGGACAGTCTGCTGCGCCCTTTTGCGCACAAATCCCTGAACCTGCGTAACCGGGTGGCCATGGCCCCCATGACCCGCACCTTCTCGCCGGGCTATGTGCCCAATGACGAGGTGGTGGGTTACTACCGCCGTCGTGCCGAGGGTGAGGTGGGGCTGATCATCACCGAGGGCACCTTTGTGGGCCACAAGGCGGCCAACGGCTATGAGCGGGTGCCGGCCATTTATGGCGATGCCGCCATGGCGGGGTGGAAGAAGGTGGTGGATGCGGTCCACGAGGCCGGTGGCCAGATTATTCCGCAGCTCTGGCATGTGGGTTCGGTGCGCAAGCCGGGTATTGGTCCGGACAAGGACGTGCCCGGGCATTCGCCGTCCGGCCTGTTCAAGCCGGGCAAGGAAAATGGCCACGCCATGACCCATGAGGATATCCAGGATGTGGTGCAGGCTTTTGCCGACTCCGCCAGGGCTGCCAAGGCGGTGGGCTTTGACGGGGTAGAGATTCATGGTGCCCACGGCTATCTGCTGGACCAGTTCTTCTGGGAAGGCACCAACCAGCGCGATGACGAGTACGGTGGCTCCATCGAGAACCGCGCCCGCTTCGGCGTGGAGATCGTCAAGGCGGTCCGTGAAGCGGTAGGTGAGGAGTTCGCCATTGTGCTGCGCTTTTCCCAATGGAAGCAGCAGGATTACGACGCCAAGCTGGCCCAGAATCCGGAAGAGCTGGAACGCTTCCTGATGCCGTTCGTGGACGCCGGCGTGGATATTTTCCATGCGTCTACCCGTCGTTTCTGGCTGCCGGAGTTCGAGGGTTCCGACCTGAACCTGGCTGGCTGGACCAAGAAGATCACCGGCAAGCCCACCATTTCCGTGGGCAGCGTGGGTCTGGATGGGGATTTCCTGAACAGCCCGGAAGGCATGGGTGGCACCGCCAACCCGGCGGCGCTGGATGAGCTGACCCGACGCATGGACAACGACGAGTTCGACATGATTGCGGTGGGCCGGGCGCTGCTGCAGGACCCGAACTGGCTGCTGAAGGTGAAGGAAGGGCGTGAGGAAGAGATCGCGCCGTTTACCAAGAAGGCGTTGGGGAGCTTGAGTTAAGAGCTACAAGCTACAAGCTGCAACGCGGATCCGGGTTTGTCGGGTCTGATAGGAAAGAGGCCGCGTCCAGATGTTGGATGCGGCCTTTTTGCGTTCTACGGAGCCGCTGTAGGAGCGCCTCTTGAGGCGCGAACCGAGCGACAGCGAGGAAAGGGCCAGAAATGGCACCCGATCCCGTATGGGGCTGACGGCGGGTTTCTGATCGTCCGCCGGACGATTCCGCCTTTACACGCGGTTCGCACCTCAAGAGGTGCTCCTACAGGTGGTTAATCCTCCGACTGATCTACCAGGGTCTGGTTCACCGCCAACGCCAGCAGGGTGCAGATGACGCCGGAGAGCAGGTAGACGGTGACTGACAGCAGGCCGAACTTGGCGGACAGGCCCAGGGCTACCAGCGGCGCGAAGGCGGCGCCGAACAGCCAGGCGAAGTCGGAAGTCAGGGCGGCACCGGTGTAGCGGAAGCGGCGCTCGAAGTTGGCGGTGACGGTGCCGGAGGCCTGGCCGTAGGAGACACCCAGCAGGGCAAAGCCGAGCAGGATGAAGGTGTCCTGCATGGCCGGGCTGCCCCCCATCAATAGCGGGGTGAGCAGGCTGAAGACGCCTATCACCGCCGCCAGGGCGCCCACGGTGGTGCGCTTGCCGATGCGCGCGGCGATCCAGCCGGAGCCGATGGTGGCGATAATGCCGACGATGCCGCCGACGATCTGGACGGTCAGCACCTGGCCGGTGGTCTGGCTGCCCTGCAGGGCGATCCATGACAGCGGGAAGATGGTCACCAGGTGGAACAGGGCATAGCTGGCCAGGGCGGCGAAGGAGCCGATAAAGATGTTGTAGCCCTGCTTGCGCACCATCTCGGTGGTGCCGATGGGCTCCAGCTCGCTTTCTTCCAGGGCTTCGGTGTATTCCTCGGTGAGCACCAGACGCAGGCGGGCGAACAGGGCGACCACGTTGATGGCGAAGGCCACGAAGAACGGGTAACGCCAGCCCCAGCCCAGGAAATCCGGGGCGCTCAGACTGTTATAGAGAAACAGGAACAGGGCGCTGGCAATGACGAAGCCCAGCGGGGCGCCCAGCTGCCCGATCATGGCGTACCAGCTACGCTTTTCCTTTGGTGCGTTAAGGGCCAGCAGCGAGGGCAGACCATCCCAGGAGCCGCCGAAAGCCACCCCCTGCATGATGCGGAACAGGGCCAGCAGGGTAATGGCGTAGCCACCCAGCTTCTCGTACCCGGGCAGGAAGGCGATGCCGGCGGTGGCGGTGCCCAGCAGGAACAGGGCGGCGGTGAGTTTGATGCCGCGACCCCAATGACGCTGGATGGTCATGAACAGGGCGGTACCGAAGGGCCGGGCCACAAACGCCAGGGCAAACAGGGAGAAGGAATAGAGCATGCCCTGTAGCGGGTCGACGAAGGGGAAGAATACCTGCGGGAAGATCAGTACCGAGGCGATGCCGTAGACAAAGAAGTCGAAGTATTCGGAAGTCCGGCCGATGACCACACCGACGGCGATTTCATTGGGCGCCACCGGGGCATGGCTGGAACCGTGGGACTGCTGGGGTTGGGACATGTTGTGCGCTCGAATTTCGTGTTATTGGGCTGGCTGGGGAGTGGCAAGTTGCAAGTTTCAAGTTGCAACGCGGTCAGGTTTGGTCGGTGTGGCGATTCCGTGCCCGCGCCCAACGGTAATGCGCGGGCGCGGCCGGGCAGGGCCTGAAGGCCGTCATCGCGCCTTGCGCCTTGAAACTTGTAACTTGCCACTCATCCCCTAGCACTTTAAGGCCATGGGACAAAATGTCCAATACCCGCTCCCCATTGCCTTGGCTAGAGTTCCCCTATCCCATAAGCCAACCAGAATAGCCGCCAATGCAAATATTCAAATACTTGCGTGGAGTGTCGCTGACGTTGCTTGTCGCTGCCCTGCTGTCGGGTTGCGATGCAGTCGTGATGTCCCCCTCTGGTGATGTGGCAGTGCAACAGCGGGACCTGATTGTCTGGTCCACCATCCTGATGCTGCTGGTCATCGTTCCTGTCATCGTGCTGACGCTGTGGTTCGCCTGGCGTTACCGCGAATCCAACACCGACGCCACCTACAAGCCGGACTGGACTCATTCCACCGTGCTGGAACTGGTGATCTGGGCGGTGCCGCTGCTGATCATCATCGCCCTGGGGGCGATGACCTGGGTGTATACCCACAAGCTGGACCCTTACCGGCCGCTGGATCGTATTGATGCCAGCACCCCGGTGCCGGCGGACCTGGAGCCGCTCACTGTGGAAGTGGTGGCGCTGGACTGGAAATGGCTGTTCATCTACCCGGAGCAGGGCATCGCCACGGTGAATGAGCTGGCGGCGCCGGTGGATCACCCGATCCGCTTCAAGATCACCGCGTCCACCATGATGAACTCCTTCTTCATCCCCGCCATGGCCGGGCAGATCTACGCCATGGCCGGCATGGAGACCAAGCTGCACGGCGTGATCAACGAGCCGGGCGTCTACCAGGGCTTGTCCGCCAACTACAGCGGTGCCGGCTACTCGCACATGAAATTCCAGTTCCACGGCCTCAGCGAGGCGGACTTTCAGGCCTGGGTGGACAAGAACAAGGCCAGCGGCAACACCCTTAGCCGTGAGGTCTACAAGGAGCTGGAAGTGCCCAGCATCAAGGACCCGGTGAAACGCTACGCCAGCGTCGATCCGACCCTGTACCACGCCATTCTCAACCGCTGCGTGGACCCGGGCACCGTGTGCATGGAAGACATGATGTACCACAGCGGCCATGGCAAGCAGGATGCGGATTCCGCAGACGGGCACGATGCCCACGCCGGCCATGACGCGCATGGAGGCCACCATGAATAAGTGTGTTCCCCTGAATTCAGCTGTAGCAGGTGTCGCCCATGTTTGAAAACCTGGACCTGACCAAACTCATATTCGGACGTCTGACCTGGGACGCGATTCCGTTCCATGATCCGATCATTCTCGCTACCTTTGCCGTGGTGGCAGTGGGTGGTGTGGCCATGCTGGTGGCGATTACCCGCTACAAGCTGTGGGGCTATCTGTGGAACGAGTGGTTTACCTCCATCGACCACAAGAAGATCGGCATCATGTACATCATCCTTGGCCTGGTGATGCTGCTGCGCGGCTTTGCCGATGCCATCATGATGCGCCTGCAGCAGGCCTTCGCCTTCGGCGACAACATGGGCTACCTGCCGCCGGATCACTACGACCAGATCTTCACCGCCCACGGCGTGATCATGATCTTCTTCGTGGCCATGCCGCTGGTCACCGGGATCATGAACTATCTGATTCCGCTACAAATCGGTACCCGCGATGTGGCCTTCCCGTTCCTGAACAACTTCAGCTTCTGGATGACCACCGGTGGCGCGGTGCTGATGATGATGTCCCTGTTCGTGGGTGAGTTCGCCAAGACCGGCTGGTTGGCCTATCCGCCCTTGTCGGGGATATTGCAGAGTCCCGGCGTCGGGGTGGATTACTATATCTGGTCGTTGCAGATCGCCGGGGTGGGTACCTTGTTATCGGGGATCAACCTGCTGGTGACCATCGTCAAGATGCGCGCCCCGGGCATGAGCCTGATGAAGATGCCGGTGTTCACCTGGACGTCCCTGTGCACCAACGTGCTGATCGTGGCTGCCTTCCCGGTACTGACCGCGGTGCTGGGCATGCTGACCCTGGATCGTTATCTGGGCACCGCCTTCTTCACCAACGACATGGGCGGCAACGCCATGATGTACGTGAACCTGATCTGGATCTGGGGTCACCCGGAGGTGTACATCCTGATCCTGCCGGTGTTTGGTATCTTCTCCGAGATCGTGGCCACCTACAGCCGCAAGCCGCTGTTCGGGTACACCTCCATGGTCTACGCCACCGTGGTGATCACCGTGCTGTCCTACCTGGTATGGCTGCACCACTTCTTCACCATGGGCTCCGGGGCCAGCGTGAACTCGTTCTTCGGGATCACCACTATGATCATCTCGATCCCCACCGGGGCCAAGGTGTTCAACTGGCTGTTCACCATGTTCCGTGGCCGCATCAAGTTCGATGTGCCCATGCTGTGGACCGTGGGCTTCATGGTCACCTTCGTGATCGGCGGCATGACCGGTGTGTTGCTGGCGGTGCCGCCGGCGGACTTCGTGCTGCATAACAGCCTGTTCCTGATCGCTCACTTCCATAACGTGATCATCGGTGGTGTGCTGTTCGGTCTGTTTGCGGGTATCACCTACTGGTTCCCCAAGGCCACCGGTTACAAGCTGGACGAGTTCTGGGGCAAGCTGTCCTTCTGGTTCTGGTTGATCGGGTTCTACTTCGCCTTCATGCCGCTGTACGTGCTCGGCCTGATGGGCGTGACCCGTCGTGTCAGCCATTTCGAAGATCAGTCCCTGCAGATCTGGTTCCAGATCGCCGCCTTCGGTGCGGTGCTGATCGCCGTGGGTATCGCTGCTTTCCTGATCCAGCTGATTGTCAGCTTCCGTCGCCGCGAAGCGCTGAAGGATGAAACCGGTGATCCCTGGGATGGCCGTACTCTGGAGTGGTCTACCTCCTCGCCGCCGCCGCCGTACAACTTTGCCTTCACTCCGCGCGTACATGACCTGGACGCCTGGTGGCAGATGAAACAGCACGGCTTCAAGCGCCCGGAATCCGGTTTTATCCCGATTCACATGCCCAAGGGCACCTGGGCGGGTGTCGTGCTGTCGGCGATCAGTGTGGCCTGTGGCTTCGCCCTGATCTGGCACATGTGGCTGGCAGCGGCGGTGACCTTTGTGGCGCTGATCGGCACCGCCATCTACCACACCTTCAATTACGACCGTGACTACTACATCCCCGCGGAGGAAGTAGAACGGATTGAAGCCGAACGAACCAAGGTGCTTGCCAATGTCTGAAGCAACCATGACCGCTGACGTGAAAACGCAGGATGGCCAGCTGGAGTTCCTGGTGAAGGGGGATCACCACCCCCAGAACGGTACGCTGCTGGGCTTCTGGCTCTATCTGATGAGTGACTGCCTGATCTTCGCTTGTCTGTTCGCCACCTATGGCGTGCTGGCGCGCAGCTATGCGGGCGGGCCCACCGGCATGGAGGTGTTCGATCTGTCCCTGGTGGCGATCAACACCTCGTTCCTGCTGTTGTCCTCCATCACTTATGGCTTTGCCATGCTGCAGATGCAGGCCAACCGCCTGAAGGGCACCCTGTTCTGGCTGGCGATCACCGGCCTGTTGGGCGCTGCCTTCCTGGGGCTGGAGCTGTACGAGTTCTATCACCTGATCCACATCGGCGCGACGCCGCAAACCAGCGGCTTCCTCACGGCCTTCTTTGCGCTGGTGGGCACCCACGGCCTGCACGTGTTGTTCGGTATCGTGTGGCTGGTGACTCTGTTGTTCCAGCTCAAGAAGCATGGCCTGATCCCCGAGAACAAGCGCCGGGTGTTCTGCCTGTCCATGTTCTGGCACTTCCTGGACGTGGTCTGGGTGGGTGTCTTTACTTATGTCTATCTGATGGGAGTGCTGCCATGAGTGAGCATACACACGACCACGATCACCACGAGGCGGAAGGCCCCCACGTTACCCTGAAGGAATACGTGATCGGCTTTGTGCTGGCGGTGATTCTTACCGTGATCCCGTTCTGGCTGGTGATGGGCAATGTCTTCGAAAGCTCCACCACCACGGCGCTGCTTATCCTGGCCTTCATGGTGGTGCAGATCTTCGTTCACATGGTGTATTTCCTGCACATGAACTTCCATTCGGAAGGGGGCTGGAACATGCTGGCGTTGATCTTCACGCTGGTGCTGGTGTTCATCACCCTGGCCGGTTCTCTGTGGGTGATGATCAGCCTGAACTCCAACATGATGCCGGGCATGATGTAGGGGGCATGCAGAAACGCCCCATGCGTCGGACAAAAGCTTTTTCATCACAGACTTCACTGAGTAAAACCGCTTAATCTCAGTGTTCTCTGTGGTGAAAAGGGTTTAACGATCTTTCCCCCACGTTTGAAGAGGCATTGCCATGGCTCGTCGGCGTCTTCTTTCTTTCCTGTTTCTGTTGTTGTGCCTGGCGGCCTTTGCCGGCTTTATTGCCCTGGGCGTCTGGCAGGTGCAGCGGCTGGCCTGGAAAGAGGATCTGATTGCCCGGGTAGATGCCCGTGTGCATGCGGACCCGGTGACAGCGCCGGCACAGGGCGACTGGGCAACCGTGAGTAAGGCCGCCCACGAATATCTGCGCGTTGAGCTAACGGGACAGTATCGTGCCGAGGGGATCTCCCTGGTGGCGGCGGCCACGGAAGAAGGGCAGGGCTACTGGGTGATGGTGCCGCTACAACGGGGGGATGGTAGCTGGGTCTACATCAACCGGGGCTTCGTGCCCCAGAGTCAGCGGGAGCAGGCCGGTCGGGGAGACTTTACCCCGGGCGGCGAGGTCTCTGTGGTCGGCTTACTGCGCCTCAACGAACCGGGCGGCGGCCTGTTGCGGGACAATGTGCCCGCTGAGCACCGCTGGTATTCCCGGGATGTGCAGGCCATGGCCGAACGGCACGGGCTGGCACCGGTAGCCCCCTTCTTTGTCGATGCGGATGCCAGTGAGCAACCCGGACCGATAGGGGGGCTGACCGTAATCCGCTTCCCCAATAACCATCGGGTTTACGCCTTCACCTGGTTTGCCCTGGCGCTGGGTGTGATCCTGGCGGCCTGGCTGGTGGTCCGCGAACAGCGCAAGCGCTGACGACCCTGGTAGTGTTAACCGGCCCTGATGTCCTGTGGGAAGCGATGCTGGCATCGCGAAGCAGGTGGCACGGCGGTCGGTTTTTCGCGATGCGAGCATCACTTCCCACAAAAGGGAATTAACGGTTGCTTAACCGCCTCACACCTTCACGCCGAAGTCGGTAAACTGACTGGCCATGGATAAACTGACAATGACAGCCCCCGCCGGCACCCCGCCCCTGGCGGCTATTCGCCGTTCCAGTGAGGACGTGGCCGGCCGCAAGAACCTGCAGCTGCTGATCCAGTTGCGCTGGATCGCCATGGGCGGTCAGTTGGCCACCATCCTGCTGGTGCACTTCGGTTTCGGCATCATCTTGCCACTGGGGCAGATGCTGGTGGTGCTGTTTGGCTTGCTGTTGCTCAACGCAGTCAGTCTGTTGCGCCTCAAGTTGCCGAAAAGCATCGGCAATACCGAGCTGTTCCTGTCGTTGCTGATCGATGTGGCCACGCTGACCATCCTGCTCTATCTCAGTGGCGGCGCCACCAATCCCTTTGTGTTTCTTTACCTGTTGCAGGTGATTCTTGGCGCCGTGCTGCTCAAGGTGTGGTCCACCTGGGTGATCCTGATTACTACCACCCTCTGTTTTGCCTGGCTGGCCTGGTCGGGCAAGCCGCTGCCGTTACCGCTGGATCATTCAAAAGGGCTGTTCAGCCTCTATATTGAGGGGATGATCATCTGCTTCGTGCTCAACGGGGTGCTGTTGGTGATCTTTATCAACCGCATCACCCGTAACCGCCGCCAGCGCGACGAGCACCTGGCGGAGCTTCGTCAACGGGCCGCGGAGGAGGAGCACATCGTGCGCATGGGGCTGCTGGCCTCCGGCGCCGCCCACGAACTGGGCACCCCGCTGGCCACCCTGTCGGTGATTCTCGGTGACTGGCGGCATATGGAACCATTCAAATCCGACCCGGATATGGCCCAGGAAATCGGCGAAATGCAGACCCAGGTGCTGCGCTGCAAATCCATCGTCAGCGGCATTCTGCTGTCTGCCGGTGAGGCACGGGGCGAGTCGTCGGAGGAAACCACCGCCCGGGAATTCCTGGATGACCTGGTGGCGGAATGGCGGGAAACCCGCCCGGTGAAGGATTTCATTTACCTGAATGATTTTGGCCAGGACCTGAGCATCGTTTCCGACTCGGCCCTGAAGCAGAGCATCCATAACGTGCTCGATAATGCCCTGGAGGCATCGCCGAAATGGGTGCGCCTGGATGTACATCGCCATGACGATAACCTGGTGATTTCGGTGACCGATCGGGGCCCCGGCTTCCCGGCGGCCATGCTGGAAAGCCTGGGGCGCCCCTACCAGTCCAGCAAGGGCCGACCGGGTAGCGGCCTGGGGTTGTTCCTGGTCATGAACGTGCTGCGTACCCTGGGGGGGAATCTGCGCGCCCGGAATCTGGTGCAGGGTGGGGCCGTGGTGATGCTGTCGTTACCCCTGTCCGCCGTCACGCTGGAAGAGGAATAGGTTGTGAGTGAGTTGGAGCAACAGACCGAGCGGTTGCTGCTGATCGTGGAAGACGACGAGGCCTTTGCCCGTACCCTGAGTCGTTCCTTTGAACGGCGCGGCTATACCGTGATCCATGCGTCGGGAATGGACGAGATGGAGGTGTTGCTGGAGGACCATGATCCGGGCTACGCGGTAGTGGATCTGAAACTGAAAGGCGAGGCGTCCGGTCTGGCCTGTGTGCAGATGCTCAATCAGCATAACGAGGACATGCTGATTGTAGTGCTCACCGGTTACGCCAGCATTGCCACGGCGGTGGAAGCGGTGAAGCTGGGCGCCTGCCATTACCTGGCCAAACCCTCCAACACCGATGATATCGAAGCGGCCTTCCTGCGCGCCGAAGGCGACGTGGACGTGGCCCTGACCGCCCGGGAAACCGACCTGAAAACCCTGGAATGGGAACGAATCCACGAAACCCTGGCGGAAACCGGGTTTAATATCTCGGAAACCGCCCGGCGGCTGGGTATGCACCGCCGCACCCTGGCCAGGAAGCTGGGCAAGCAACGCGTTAAATAACCTCGGAGTTCTCAACAACGCCGCGTAGGAGCGACGCTTGAGTCGCGAATGGTTTGGTGGGCCTTCCTGCCTTCCTGTCCGTCGCTGGCGGCGCGATCACCCAAAACCTGAAAGACGTATTTACCACAGAGGTCACAGAGATCACTGAGGAAAAGACGGGTTTTCTCTGTGGACTCTGTGTCCTCTGTGGTGAAAATGCTTTTGATCCTGGTCTCTTATCGCGCCGCCTACTCGCAGAGCACAGAGAGCGACGCTTACAAACGTGGGGACCTGTCGAAAAATCCTCATCCCAATCGATTAGCTATGGAAAGCCAATCCCTTCAAGGAGAGAAACCATGTCAGACGTCCGTCTCAACCCCTACCTGAACTTTCAGGGAAACTGCCGGGAAGCCTTTGATTTTTATGCCAGTGTGCTCCGGGCTGAGATCAGTTTTCTGATCACCATGGGGGAATCACCCATGGCCAGTGAGGTGCCCCCCGAGTGCCACAACAACATCTGCCATGTCTGTCTGAAAGGGGAAGGCATTGTACTGATGGGCTCGGATTGTCCCCCGGACGTTTATGAAAAGCCGCAAGGCACCATCATCAATGTGCAAGCGGAAACCGCCGAACGGGCGGAAGCGATTTTTACGGCGCTAAGTGAGGGCGGTGAGATTCGCATGCCCATGGAGGAGACCTTTTGGGCGGAACGCTTTGGCATGTGTACCGACCGCTTCGGGGTGCCGTGGATGGTCAATTGCGACAAACCCATGCCGTAGTGTAGCTGTGGCATTCGGGCTGCGGAGGCCTGGGCGTGTGGATGCAGCGTGCCTGCCTGCACACGCCCCCGTATACTTGTGCCATGAGCAATATACCTGCCAGCGATAACGGTACTTTTCTGTGGATGACCTACCAGGCCATGAGCAAGGCGGGCCTGGACTGCGCCGCCATCTTTGCCAGTGTCGGTATGCCTGACGAACCGCCGGATCGCTCCCAGCGGCGTATCAACTCTCCTCAGCAACGCTTCTGGGATGCGGCCGAAAAGGTTAGCGGCGATCCGGATATCGGGCTGCGCATCGGCGGTATGCTGCCGGCATGGCGGGGGCAGGTTCTCGAGTATCTGTTTCTCAGTAGCCCCACCTTCGGCGAGGGCCTGGAGCGGGCATTGCGTTACAGCCGGCTGATGACCGACGCCATGCAATTTCAGTTGCGGGTGGAGGGCGAGAGGGCAATCCTGTCCGGGCTCAGTCATCCGGTTCGTCATTATCTGGAATGTGCGACCTGCATTGTTCTGCGCTTCCTGCGCCATGTCTCCGAGGGCGACTTCCAGCCACAGCATATCCAGTTTGCACATGCCGAAGGCGCCAGTGGGCCCCTTTACGAAAGTGTTTACCGGTGTCCGGTGGTTTTGGGGGCAGAAGAGGGGGCGCTGGTGTTCCCCGCTGCCCTGCTGGACCGGGCCTCGCCTGCGGCGGAGCCGGAGCTGCTGGCGGTGCATGAAAAACTGGCCTTGCAGAAGATGGCCGATCTGGCACGCCAGGATTTCCTGCTCACCCTGGAGCGGGAGCTGGGCAGCTTGCTGGAGCAGGGCGATGCGTCCCTGGATGCGCTGGCTGCGCGGGTTGGCCGCAAGCCTCGGGCGCTGCGGGCGGAGCTTGAGGAGGCCGGGACCAGCTTCAAACAGCTGCTGGCCGGTTACCGGGAGCGTCTGTCCCGGCGCTTGCTGGCGCGCACCCAGGAGCCCATCGACCAGATTCTCTATCTGACCGGCTTCTCGGAACCGGCGGCCTTTACCCGCGCTTTCAAGCGTTGGACCGGGGAAACCCCAAGTGCCTACCGCAAACGCAAGCAGTCGGAAAACCCGGATTCTTGATCCTGATGACGGGGATTACTGCTCTGCGGATCAAAGCGACCGGACAGGAGGTGGGCACAATAGCCGGCAACAGGTTATCCATGAGGTCTTCCCATGCTCGGTTTTCCCGTCGCATTGCTTGGCGTTAACGCCTTCGAGTGGTACGCCCACAAGGTGTGGTTGCACGAATTCCCGCGAAAGCACCGCAATAGTCCGTTCTTTACCCATATTCGCCACCACAAGCGTGCCCGTCTGAATGGTTTCGAGGACGAGGGCTACACCCAATCCATGTGGAAAGACCAGGAAATGTTCAATGAGAAGGCGGCGCTGATCGGACTCTGTGTCGTGTTCACGCCTACCGTGGTGGTGGCGCCCTTCTTTACCATCGGCGTGTACTATGGCGCCTGGCAATACTGGCATAAGCACAGCAAGGCGCATCTGGACCCGGAATGGGCGAAAGCAAACCTGCCCTGGCATTACGACCACCACATGAACACCAACCAGGACGCCAACTGGTGTGTGACGCGCCCCTGGTTCGACTACATCATGGGTACCCGGGTCATCGGGGAAGCGGATATCGCAGAAACCAACCCCCTGGGTATGGACCTGCCCCAGTGGCTGGAGAAGCCAGTCAACCGGGTGGCGCGCCGCCTGTTGCCAAGGGCCTTTGCGCGTCTGGACGCCAATGCCCGTGATGAGTCCTCCCGCCAGAAAAGCGGGGCGGTGGTGGCCATCGAGGCCGATTGCGCCTGAAGAATCATTGTGCATGTTCGTCGATAAGGAATTGATGACTTGTTAGTGTCAGCAAAACTGCCTGCCTGGGTTATGTCTGTGATTAACCGCACCCTGGTGGACGGGGTGCTGCCACAGATTGACCACGCGGTGGCGTCGTCTGTAGAGCCGTTTACCGTGCCGGAGATCATGCGTCCGGATGGCGGAGGAAAACGCTATGGCATGGTCCATTACGGCATCTTTATTCCCGGTCTTCCGGAGCCGTTTCGTTACTGCAATATCATGACGTTGCTGGGTGCCACAGGCACCCTGATGATGGACAACGATTACCTGTTGCGTGATCCGCCGTCGGATACCGCCACTTTCCTGTGTTCAACGGCAGAGGGTGATGACCACCATTACCAGGCCTATTCCATTGCCAACGACTGCCGGCGGGAAGAGGGCGATGTGCTGGTGGCGTTCGGTGAGCACCTGACCATTACGGGCTGCTTTCCGGATTATCAGGTTGAGGTGGCCTATGAGGATTTCCGGCTGACGCTTGCTATTCGGTGTACCAATACGGTGTCGTGGTTTGTGCGCAATGTGGCCTACGATCACTTCAGCCTGCTGGCTTTTTGCAGTGGCACGCTGACCCGTAATGGGCAGACTCTGGAGATTCAGGACCACCCCTGCACTTTTGAATATGCGCGAAGCGCCAGCCCCTATGCGCTGACCCGGCGCGTGATCCCGGATGCCTGGAAATTGCCGGCGGATTTTTTTACCTACCAGATTATCAATCTGACTGATGATATTCAGCTGCTGTTGACCGATGTAAGTTCACTGGGTCGACCTCTTTTCAAAGGGATGCACGTGCGGAACCGAAGTGGTGCCGCGGCCATCCATGTGGATGATGTGAGTCTCGAGGTGCTGGAGTATCAGCCGCAACCGGCGCAGGCCCCCGATGGAAAAACCATGAGGTTGCCACTGCGATTTCGCTGGCGGGTTGGGAGCGCGGAGGGCGAGGAGCTCGATATCGAGTGCCGCATTGCCAGCCCCTGGCGTTTTGGTCTGGGTCGCGGCTATACCGCTTCCTATGCCTTTGAGGGACGGTACCAGGGGCAACCTTGCAGTGGCGACGGTTATATCGAGTACATCGACTGCGCAGGGCAATAAGGCTAGTGAATCCGCTCTGGCGGTGGCGTGTAGCGGTGGGGCGGTAACTCCACCCGTTGCACCTGGCCCCCCTGTACATAGGTGTGGCCCGGGTAGCGCTCGCCGCCGGTGACGGTGAATTCGAAGCGGTAAATCCGGGTGATGCGTCGTTTGCCGTGGCGGTCTTTCATCAGCGCCAGTTTTTCCAGCCCCACTGTATCATCCAGAAACTCTACCTCTTCCCGTTGGCAGAAACGCCGGGTGTAAATCAACGCCCGTTCGCGGATGCCGTGGGAGCGCCAGAACAGGGCGGCAATCACCACCACTGCTGTGACCAGGCCGATGTCGGTCAGATCCAGATTCATGGAGTTTTCCCTTCCAGATTACCGAACAGGTCGCGCCACTGGTCTTCACTGAGGCCGTTAAGCGTGGCGATATTGCGCTCGGGAATCTGTTCCGGGTCCGGGTAGTTGGCCAGGCCGCGGTCCAGGCTGGCTTCACGGAGGATATGCAGGATCGGGTAAGGCGCCCGGTTGGTGAAATTCTCCCGGTCGTCTACCTCCGTGTCGGCAAACTGATAGGCCGGATGGAAACTGGCAATCTGATAGGTGCCCTCCCAGCCTTGCTGTTCCAGCAGGCCGTCGGCCAGATCAAGCATGTCGTTGTAGTCGAGAAAATCGTCCAGCTGGTCGGGAATGATCAGCAGAGTGGTGTCGATTTGCTCGGCGGGGGTGCTATCCAGCCGTTTCAGTTCGTCGTACAGGTCTACCAGCAGGGTTTCCACATTACGGCTGTCGCTGACGGCAAAGTGAACCTGGCCGGCACCGAGAGGCTTGCGGGCAAAAGGGCACAGGTTAAGGCCGACGACGACCTGTTCCAGCCACTGGCGGGTTTGAGCGATGACGGTGTCAGAAGAAGGCATGTTCATTGGGGCTTACGGGGCAGTAAAAGGGCGAGGGTAGCATGGATTCGCACGCACACAGGAAAGATAACCCACGTCGAAGTCCGTGGTAGGAGCATCGCGCCGCCAGCGAGGCTCCTGCGCTGGGGAGAGTAGAACAGTTTTGCCGTAGGGCGGAAATTGCCGCGGGCAATCTCCGCCGATGCTGCGGTACAGGCTCAGCCTTCCGGCGTCACAATCTCGTCGCCCACGCGAACCACGCCGCTGGACAGGATTTCACAACGCAGGCCGCCACGGCCCAGCAGAGCCTTGACCACCTGAGGGGGTGTCAGGTCGCCGGCCAGTAGCTTGCCCACCACGGAGCACGGCTCGCACAATTCGATGCCACGCAGGTGGATGTTGCCGAGCAGAAATTCCCGGCCTTCCAGTGCATTCAGATCCACCCCTTCGGTGAGCACATTGCGGCGCAGGGTGTGGGGCTCAACCTGTTGTTGATAATCCCGGTTGTAGGCGGCAATGGCTTCGGATTCGATCAGGGTAATCTGTTCGGCCGGTTTGGCATTGCGTTTGTAATGACGGTCGCCAACGATGCCGCACCCGGCACGCAGCTGTACGGCAGGGTGGCTTTCCACTGGGCCGCGGGATTCACTGGCGGTGAACAAGGCAAGGACTTTCATGGGGCTCCTGGGTTGACGCCGGACGCCGGGTGCGGGGTAACGATCGAGGCATCAGTTTAGCAGTTTCCCCCGGGTTTTCAGCGTCTGGGGTAGCGCGTCTGGCGTCCGGCGTTCTCATTCGCTAGAATTCCTCCATCTTCACGTTTGAGAAAGGACGTCCCCCTTGGACCGTGCCCTGATCAACAGCTTTGCCTTCCTCTCCGCACCCGCCAGCTGGCGATGGTGACGCTCCCTCTGTGCCTGTGTTGAACGCTTGCACGGACACGCCCTTTTTGCCTTGTTTTTCCTCTACAATTGTTGCACTTGTCGGCCTGTGCGTTTGAATGGCCGAGCGAAGACCAATAGGGACAACCATGTCACAACAGCAACTGGATCGTTATGCCCGAGAGGGCTATACCCGGGTGCCGCTGGTACGCGAGGTGCTGGCGGATCTGGATACGCCGCTGACTGCCTACCGCAAACTGGCCCAGGGGCCTTACAGCTACCTGTTTGAATCTGTTCAGGGTGGCGAGCGCTGGGGCCGCTATTCCATTCTCGGGTTACCGGCCACGGAAGTGATCCGCATCACCGGCCAGGCCGTTACGGTCAGCAATGAGCAGGGTGAGACTACCACCGAGGTAGCGGACCCGATCCAGTGGATTGAAGACTATCGCCAGCAGTATCGCTCACCGGAAATTCCCGGGCTGCCCCGTTTCAATGGTGGTCTGGTGGGTTACTTCGGTTACGACAGCGTGCGTTATTTCGAGCCCCGACTGGGCCCGGCGCCCGGCGAGGATGTGCTCGGCGTGCCGGATATTCTGCTGATGCGCTCCGAAGAAGTGGTGGTGTTCGATAACCTGCGTGGCGCCCTGTTCCTGGTGGTGCATGTGGACCCCCGTGAAACCGATGCCGGCGAGCAGGCGGCGCAGCGCCTGGATGAGCTGCAGGCGCTGCTGCGTGCGCCCCTGCCGGAGCCGGAGCATACCGTCTATGGCGAGCCGGTGGACGAGAGCGATTTCCGCAGCGAATTCCCGGAAGAGCAATTCAAGGCCGGGGTGGAAAAGGTGCGCGAGTACATTCTCGCCGGGGATGTGATGCAGGTGGTGCCGGCTCAGCGCATGAGCTGCCCCTTCAAGGCGCCGGCGCTGGATCTGTACCGGGCGCTGCGTTACCTGAACCCGTCGCCTTACATGTTCTATCTGGATCTGGGGGACTTCCATATCGCCGGCTCGTCCCCGGAAATTCTCACCCGGGCAGAGCAGGGCGCCGTCACCGTGCGACCCATCGCCGGTACCCGCAAGCGCGGTGCCAATAACGAGGAAGACCAGGCTCTGGAAGCGGACCTGCTGGCCGACCCCAAGGAAATCGCCGAGCACCTCATGCTTATCGATCTGGGCCGCAACGATGTGGGCCGGGTGGCCAAGCCGGGCAAGGTGACGCTCACCGATAAAATGGTGGTGGAGCGTTACTCCCACGTCATGCATATCGTCTCCAATGTGGAAGGCGAATTGCGCGACGGTCTGGGGCCGCTGGACGTGCTGCGTGCCACCTTCCCGGCCGGCACCCTGAGCGGGGCGCCGAAGATTCGCGCCATGGAAATCATCGACGAACTGGAGCCCACCAAGCGTGGCGTCTACGGCGGTGCTGTGGGCTATATCGGTTTCAACGGTGACATGGATACCGCCATCGCCATCCGTACCGCGGTGGTCAAGGATCAGCGTCTTTACGTGCAGGCTGGCGCCGGCATTGTGGCCGACTCCGTGCCCCAGTCAGAGTGGGACGAGACCATGAACAAGGCCCGGGCCGTGTTCCGGGCGGTGAATCTGGCACTGGGTGGTCTCAACCTGGCAGACGGAGGACAGCGGTAATGCGTGTGCTGATGATCGACAACTACGACAGCTTTACCTACAACCTGGTGCAGTATCTGCAGGAGCTGGGTGCGGAGGTGCTGGTGCACCGCAATGACCAGATCTCCATCGACCAGATTGAAGCGCTGAATCCGGACCGGTTGATGATTTCTCCGGGCCCCTGTACCCCCAACGAGGCGGGCATCTCAATTGCTGCCATTCAGCACTTTGCCGGCAAGCTGCCGATTCTCGGGGTCTGTCTGGGCCACCAGAGTATTGGCCAGGCCTTCGGCGGCAAGGTGGTGCGCGCCCGCCAGGTGATGCACGGCAAGACCTCACCCATTTACCACAGTGGCGTGGGCATTTTCCGCAACCTGCCGTCGCCTTATACGGCCACCCGCTACCACTCTTTGGTGGTGGAAAAGGACAGTCTGCCGGACTGCCTGGAAATGACCGCCTGGACCTGCAACGAGGATGGCAGTGTGGATGAGGTGATGGGCATGCGCCACAAGACCCTGCCCATCGAAGGGGTGCAATACCATCCCGAGTCCATTTTGAGTGAGCATGGCCATGCCCTGCTCGAGAACTTTCTGAACAACGAACAACAAGGGGACGCCGCATGAATATCCAGCAGGCCCTGGCCAAGGTGGTCGAGCAGATCGACCTGAGCATCGAGGAGATGCAGGAGGTCATGCGTCAGATCATGACCGGCGGCGCTACCGACGCCCAGATCGGTGGTTTCCTGGTGGCCTTGCGCATGAAGAGTGAATCCCTGGACGAGATCACTGGTGGTGTGCAGGTGATGCGCGAGCTGGTCACTGCGGTACCGGTGCAGAATCGCCAGTATCTGGTGGATATCGTCGGCACCGGTGGTGACGGCGCCAACCTGTTCAATGTGTCCTCAGCCAGCGCCTTTGTGGCGGCTGCCGCCGGTGCCCGGGTGGCCAAACATGGTGGTCGTTCGGTGAGTTCCAAAAGCGGCTCGGCGGACCTGCTGGAAACCGCCGGCATCGCCCTGGACCTGACCCCGGAACAGATCGGCAGCTGCGTGGATAACGTGGGAGTGGGCTTCATGTTTGCCCCCAACCATCACAAGGCCATGAAATATGCGGTGGGCCCGCGCAAGGAGCTGGGTATGCGGACCCTGTTCAACATCCTCGGCCCCATGACCAACCCGGCGGGCGTGCAGCGTCTGGTGCTGGGTGTTTTCTCCGAGAAGCTGTGCCGGCCCATGGCAGAAGTCATGGGGCGTCTCGGTGCCGAGCACGTGATGGTGGTGCATAGTCGGGATGGTCTGGATGAGATCAGCCTGGCCACCCGAACCCATGTGGCGGAATTCCGTAACGGGGAAATCAGCGAATACGACGTGACCCCGGAAGACCTGGGGCTGGACTCCGATTCACTGGTCGGCCTGGATGTGACCGACTCCGACGCCTCCCTGGCCCTGATTCGCGATGCCTTCGGCAAACGCAGCAGTGACGCGGCCCGCAAGGCGGCGGACATGATCGCTCTGAACGCGGGGGCGGCCATCTATGTGAGCGGCATTACCCGGACTCACAAAGAAGGGGTACGAATGGCCGAAGACCTGATACACAATGGAGAGGCAGCAGAGCGCATGCGTGAACTGGCTCAATACAGCACGGCCCTCACGGCTGCGGACTGATAAGGAGAGCGGTTATGAGCACAGGCACCATTCTCGACAAGATCATTGCCCGCAAGCAGGAAGAAATTGCGGTCGGCAAGAACAACTACACCCTGGGCGAATTGGAGGCCATGGCCGACAATGAGCGCAAGGCCCGGGGATTCATCGCCAGCCTGTTCGACCGGGTGCGCGACCACCAGCCGGCGGTGATCGCCGAGATCAAGAAGGCCTCTCCCAGTAAGGGCGTGATTCGGGACGATTTCGACCCGGTGGAGATTGCCCGCAGCTACGAGAAGAACGGCGCGGCCTGTCTGTCAGTACTCACCGACAAGGATTTCTTCCAGGGCGACGAGCATTACCTGCGCGCCGCCCGCAACGCGGTGAACCTGCCGGTGCTGCGCAAGGACTTCATGATCGATCCCTGGCAGATCTTCGAATCCCGGGCCATGGGTGCCGATGCCATTCTGCTGATTGCGGCGGCCTTGTCGGATGAGCAGATGAACGAGCTCTACCACGCCGCCCAGCAGGCTGGCTGCGATGTGTTGGTGGAAGTGCATACCGAGGAAGAGCTGGAGCGGGCGGTGAATCTCAATGCCGAACTGATCGGCATCAACAACCGCAACCTGCATACCTTCGAGACCAGCCTGAATACCACCCTGGCCTTGGCGGAAAAGGTCCCCGGGGATCGAATGATCGTCACCGAGAGCGGTATCCACACCCCGGAAGACGTGAAGCTGATGCGCAAGAACGGCATTAATGCGTTCCTGGTCGGCGAGGCCTTTATGCGGGCGGAAGACCCGGGGGCGGCGCTGAAGTCGCTGTTCTTCTAATTGATAGTTGAGAATGGATAATTGATAACTGCGCGGTCAGGTTTGGTCGCAGCAGAACGAAAAGAGGCCGCGCCTGCACGGGGGCGGCCTTTTGTTATGGGTGAGGGAAGGAATGGCTATCAGGAAGCCTGCTGAGTGCGCAGGGATGGACGATATTCGCTCTGAGATCGACAGGATTGATCAGCGTATTATTGCGTTGCTCGGTGAGCGGGCAGGTTACGTCCATGCAGCGGCGGCATTCAAGACCAGCGAGGATGGGGTTCGAGCACCGGAGCGGTTCCGGACCATGCTGGAATCCCGGCGGGATTGGGCAGAACAGGCGGGGCTTGATGGGGATATGGTAGAAAAGCTCTACAGGGACCTGGTGGAATATTTCATCCAAAAAGAACTGGGTCAATTCAGGGAAAATGGCTCACCACGAGATCACGGCTAGTACCGCTTTAAACCAAGGAGGCCGCGCCCAAATCCATGGGCGCGGCCTCCTGTGCTGTGGGCCGCCATGAAGCCGGGCCGCGCAGTTATCCATTATCAACTATCAATTGCTTACCGGGTGCCGTAAACCACCATGGTCTTACCCTTAACCGACACCAGCCCTTGCTCTTCCAGGTTTTTCAATACCCGGCCGACCATTTCCCGGGAGCAGCCGACGATGCGGCCGATTTCCTGGCGGGTGACCTTGATCTGCATGCCATCAGGGTGGGTCATGGCGTCGGGCTGTTTGCACAGGTCCAGCAGGGTGCCGGCCACGCGGCCAGTCACATCCAGGAAGGCCAGATCCCCTACCTTGCGGGTAGTGGCGCGCAGGCGGCCGGCGATCTGGGCGGAGACGGCGAACAGGATGTCGGCGTCTTCCCGGGCCAGTTGCTTGAATTTGCCGTAGCTGACTTCGGCGACTTCACATTCGGTCTTGGCTTTTACCCAGGCAGAACGTGACGGGTCGTTCTCGAACAACCCCATCTCACCGAAGAAATCCCCTTCATTCAGGTAAGCCATGATCATTTCACGACCATCGTCGTCTTCGATCATGACCGTCACGGAGCCCTTCAAAATATAGTAAAGCGCATCCGATTCATCACCCGCATAAATGATGGTGCTCTTCGCCGGATATTTGCGGCGATGGCAGTGGGCCAGAAACTGGTCCAGATTTGGAATAATTTTGTTGCCGTCAGTCATGGGCGCTCAATATTAAGCCAGAAAAATGTCTTAGCTGATAAGCGTAAGGATATTGCCTGTTTTTATCATTGATGCCAAGGGAACTGGCTCTCACTCTCAATTTTCACAGGCCCAGCGGTGGCTTATGGCTGACCGGCACCCGGTCGGCAGGGGGCGGAGAGGGTGCCAGAGCGGGAAAATTATCTGCTATCCGGCCCCTGCAGGGGGTGGCGGCGCCCCCGTGCTATGGTACTCTGCGCCCCCTTTCGGGGCTGGATAAAGTCGGCCTGGAGCGGTGACAGGAACCTGGGAGATCCCCCATGAAAGCAGTGGTTAAATGGCAGGGTGAAGCCTGCTATGAAGCGCAGACAGAAAGCGGCCATACGGTGCTCATGGATGGCCCGCCGGATCACGGTGGTCAGAACCGGGGACCGCGTCCCATGGAGACACTGTTGCTGGGTGTCGGCGGTTGCTCCTCCTTTGATGTGGTGCATATCCTCAAGAAGTCCCGCCAGGACGTGACAGACTGCCGTTGTGAGCTGACCGCGGAGCGTGCCGATGAGGTGCCGGCGGTATTCAGCAAGATTCATCTGCACTTCATCGTCAGCGGCAATAACCTGAAAGAAACTCAGGTAAAGCGGGCGGTGGAGCTGTCGGCGGAGAAGTATTGCTCGGCCAGCATCATGCTGACCCGAGGTGGTGTTGAGATCACCCATAGTTATACCATTGAGGGCCAGGGCGCTTGACCCTGGCCGGTCAACGGTTCCGGTGAAAGCCGGATCAAGCTGAGGCCCTGGGGTCTCGAACAGGTAACCGCAGACTCTGCGGTGGTGTGTTGGTTTTATTGTGGCGGTGACGCCTACGGGGTACAGCTGTGGTGAAAGATCCCAATCCCAAGATTACGGTTCATGGTTTCAACAACCTGACCAAATCCTTGAGCTTCAATATTTTCGATATCGCCTATGCGAAGACGGAACAGCATCGCAAGGAGTACATCGAGTATATTGACGAGCTGTATAACGCCGAGCGTCTCACCGAGATTCTCACCAACGTGACCAAGATCATTGGCGCCAATGTGCTTAACGTGGCTCGCCAGGATTACGATCCCCAGGGCGCTAGCGTGACCATGCTGATCGCCGAGCACGAGACGCCGCCGGATGGCACCGACTGGGACGAGGAAGCGCCCGGCCCGCTGCCGGATTCCGTGGTGGCGCATCTGGACAAGAGTCACGTGACGGTGCACACCTACCCGGAATCCCACCCGGATAACGGCATCTCCACCTTCCGGGTGGATGTGGATGTATCCACCTGCGGGGTGATTTCACCGCTGCGTGCACTGAACTACCTGATTCACAGCTTCGATTCCGATATCGTCACCATCGACTATCGGGTGCGCGGCATGACCCGGGATCTGGACGGCACCAAGCATTACATTGATCACGACATCAATTCGATCCAGAACTTCCTCACCGAAGACACCCAGAACGCCTATCAGATGATTGACGTGAATGTGTACCAGGAGAACATCTTCCACACCAAGATGCTGCTCAAGGACTTCGACATTGATAACTATCTGTTCGGCGCTGGCAGCGACGAATTCGAGAAGGAAGAGCTGGAGCAGATCGAGGAGCGGCTGCGCACCGAGATGCTGGAGATTTTTTACAGCCGGAATATGGGGTAAGGAAGCTTCCAGCTACAAGCTCCAAGCAAAACAAAAAAGCCGCACCCTCTTGGGTGCGGCTTTTTTGTTGTTGGCTACGAAGCCGCTGTAGGAACGGAGCGTAGCGGAGTAACGCCCGCAGGGCGGCCCCGAAGGGGTGAGCATAGCGAATAACGCCTCTCGAGGCGCGAACCGTGCGAAGCACGGAATCGCCCGCAGGGCGGATCAGGCATTTCAGCGCAACCACTGATTCCTGTAGAAATCCTGTCGAGCCTTGAAAACCCTGCCTCGCTGTCGCTCGGTTCGCGCCTCGAGAGGCGCTCCTACAGGTGTTCTTTTGGTGCGCTGGTCAGATTCGGTAGGTTGTGAATGTCATCACCTTGCTCATCAGTGTCATGGCGTGGCGCACTGGCGGGGGCAGGTCTGCGCCGCCGGCGTCTTTGGCGGTGACGGCGTGTTTGAGTTCGTCGGCTTTCATTTGTTCCAGGATGGCTCGGGTGCGCAGGTCGCTTTCCGGGACCTGGAACAGGTGGGCTTCCAGATGTTTGACCACCTGGTTTTCCGTTTCCGAGACAAAACCCAGGCTCCAGCGGTCGCCGACCAGGCCGGCAGTGGCGCCCACTGCATAGCTCATGGCATAGAAAAGCGGGTTGAGCCTGCTGGGGACACCGCCCAGCTCCTGAATCCGCTCCTCGCACCAGGCCAGGTGATCTTCTTCCTCGCGGGCGGCTTCCTCCATGGCGTGGCGGACATGGGGCAGGCTGGCGGTGCTGGCCTGACCCTGATACAGGGCCTGGGCACACACCTCGCCGGTATGGTTGATGCGCATCAGCCCCAGTACATGTCGGCGTTTGTCCGAGGGCAGGGTGCCGGCCCCGGGAGAATCCGGCGCCGGGGAAGCATGGGCGGGTTTCCGTTCCGCCTGGATGGTACCCGGCGTCAAGGTGCGCAGGGCGTTATCGGCCCGGGCCAGCAGTTTATCCAGCGGTGACAGTCGACGTTCGCTCATGGGGATCTTCCAAAACGGTTTACCACGGCGCACACGGGGTGCAGGAAAACAAAATGCTTCTGGTAAGCAGGCAGCCTTCCGCGGCGCTACATAACAGTGTCAGGCTTCATGCTAGCATAGCGCCGACAGTGACCTGTGAAGAATGATAACAAATGAGCGACCTGAACGACCTGAAAATGCTGTTGGAATCCCGCTATCCCATCGTGGTCATTGAGACCTGGGAGGAGCTGCGGGCCCTGGATCTTATACGCCGCCTCGGGATGCGTGAGGGCCGACCGGTGTTTGCATGGAACGCGGTTGATGGCCTGCGGCGCCTTGAGTTCGAAGACGTTCCCAGTCAGAAGCACACGGTGGAGCCGGATGCGGTATTGGGGCAGATTCGTGGCACCAATGAGCCGGGTATCTATGCCCTGTGTGATATGCATCCGTTTCTGAAGGACGAGCCGCGTAACATCCGGCTGCTGAAAGAAATCGCGCTGCACCACGAGCGTCTGCATCACACCCTGGTGTTGATCAGTCATCAGTTTGCCATCCCCCCGGAAATCCGCCGCTATTGCACCCGTTTTTCCCTGTCCATGCCCGACGAGAAACAGCTGGAACACATCGTTCAGGATGAGGCCCGTCGCTTCAAACAGGAGAAAGGGGAGCGGGTGCGAGCGGACCGGGAGTCGCTCGATCGGCTGGTGCGCAACCTGCGCGGCCTTAGCGTGGAGGATGCCCGCAAACTGGCCCGGGGCGCCATTATCCACGATGGCGCCATTACCGAGGCGGATCTGCCGGAAATCAACAAGGCCAAGTTTGCCTTGATGGAAATGGATGGCGTCCTCAGCTACGAGTACGACACGGAAAGCTTTGCCGACGTGGGCGGTCTGCAGGGGCTGAAAGACTGGTTGGGCAAACGCGAGAAAGCCTTTCACGGACAAAGCGACATCGACAGTCCCCGCGGCATCATGATGGTCGGGGTGCAGGGCGGCGGCAAGAGCCTGGCCGCCAAGGCGGTGGCCGGGCTGTGGGGGTTGCCGTTGCTGCGCATGGATATGGGCGCCATCTACAACAAGTTCTTCGGTGAATCCGAGCGCAACGTGCGCGAGGCGCTGGAGTTGGCGGAGACCATGTCGCCCTGTGTGCTGTGGATCGATGAGATCGAAAAGGGCATCGCCGTGGGCGATAACGATGGCGGCACCTCCCGGCGGGTGCTGGGGACCCTGCTCACCTGGATGGCAGAAAACCAGAGTCAGGTGTTTCTGGTGGCCACGGCCAACGATATTGAACGGTTGCCGCCGGAACTGATCCGCAAGGGGCGCCTTGACGAAATCTTCTTTGTGGATCTGCCGTCGCCGGCTGTCCGCGAGGTGATCTTCCGCATCCACCTGGGAAAACGCGGGTTGGCTGCCGATCATTTCGACCTGCCCACGTTGTCCGCGCATAGTGATGGTTTTACCGGGGCGGAGATCGAGCAGGCCGTGGTGGCTGGTCTCTACAGTGCCGGTGCCGCCGATGGCGTGCTCGATCAGACATTGCTGGAAGCAGAGCTGGCGGCCACCGTACCGTTATCGGTGACCATGGCGGAATCCCTGGCGCGGCTGCGTCAGTGGTGCCAGGGCAGGGCGGTCCATGCCGGTACTTGATCCTGGCCTGGCCGGCTCCGACCAGAGCCTGACGGCCGCCTATGTCGATGCGGTGTTGCCCCCTTTGCTGGCGCATTACGGTCTGTCCCGGGAGGCGGTGTTGCAGCAGGCCGGGCTCAGCGAGGCGCCGTTTGCGGAGCCGGGTCAGTTGTTGCCGCTGGTGGATGTGCTGCGGCTGTTTCTGGTGATTCTTCAGGCCAGTGGTGACCCCGGCCTGGGGTTCGAGATCGGCAAGCGGGTCAAGCCTCGTTCTTATCAGGTGCTGGGCTATGTGATCCTGGCCAGCCGCGATCTGGGCCAGGCCATCGACCGCCTGATCCGCTTTGAAAGCCTGTCCGGCAAGCTGGGTGAAAGCCGTCTCTCTCGTCACGGCGACACGGTGCGGTTGAGCTGGCAATGCCCGCTGGCTGGTGAGCCCGCCCGTTATCTTACCGAGGCGGCGGTGACTGGCTGGGTGGCTTTCATGCGGCCACTGATCGCACAATCGTTGAGCCCGGCGCGGGTCTGTTTCCGCCACCCGGCACCGGATGATGAACAGCGCTATCAGGCGTTTTTTGATGCACCGGTGGTGTTCGATGCGGATTTTGACGGGGTGGAATTGCCGTCGGAGTATCTGTGCTTGCCACTGGAGTCGGCGGACCCGGGGCTGTCGGTGATGATGGAGCGGGAGGCCCGTGATCTGCTGGCGGATTTTGACGCGGATACCAATCTGGTGAGTGCCGTGCGCGCCCGCATCTACCAGCAACTGGCGGATGGTGAGCCCTCATTGGAATCCGTGGCCGAGAGCCTGGGTATGCCGAGTCGAACGCTCAGTGCCCGGTTGGCTCGCCGCTCATTACGATTTGCAGAAATCCTGGACAGCTTGCGTCAGAGCCTGGCGGAACTGTATCTGCAGGATCGGGCCCTGTCGCTCACCGAGATTGCCCTGCTGCTGGGTTTTGCCGAGTCCAGCTCGTTCAGTCGGGCATTTCGTCGCTGGCGAGGGACAAGTCCGAATCAGTGGCGTCGGGACGGGTAAAGCGCACCAGGGTATCGCGTAGCACATTGAGCTCCACTGGCTTGGGCAGATGAGCATTCATGCCCGCTGCCAGGCTGCGTTCCTTGTGCTCGCGCAAGATATGGGCGGTGAGGGCGACAATGGGTACCGCTGGCAGCCCCTGTTTCTGCTCGTACTGACGAATCCGTCGGGTCGCTTCGAAGCCATCCATCTCCGGCATTTCACAATCCATCAGTATCAGATCATAGCGATGCTTCTCGGCCAGGGTCAGCGCTTCCTGGCCATTGGAGGCAATGTCTGCTTTCAGCCCCAGCTTGCCGAGCATGCCGCGAATTACTTTCTGGCTCAGATAGTGATCTTCCGCCACCAGGATGTTCAGTTGAGGGTCGGGCTTGTGTTCGGTCTTGCGGGGAATCGGCCGGTGTCCCAGCCCCAGTTCCTCGGCCAATACCTGGCGCAGGCGGGGGGCAGAAACCGGTTTGGACAGTACCCGGTGGATGCCCACGTTGCGGGCCTGGGTGGCGGTAGGCGCCAGGCTGACACCGGTGAGCATCACCAGCACAGTGGGGTGCATGATCACCGGGTCCTCGTGGATGCGGGCGGCCAGTTGCATACCGTCCATGCCGGGCATGTTGTGGTCCAGTACCACGACGTCGAAGGGTTCGTTGATGTTGGCCTGGGTGCGCAGGGAGGCCAGTGCCTCTCGGGGATCATGGCAGGCGGTGACGCGCATCCCCCATGACAGGGCATGGTGGCGCAGTACCCGGGTCACGGTGTTTGAATCGTCCACCACCAGCAGGCTGCGCCCCTCCAGGGCGGTGGTATCCACCATTACTGGTGGCGGCGCATCGCTGGTTTCCGCTGGCAGGGGAACCACAAACCAGTAATGGGCGCCGCGCTGATCCTGCAGGGTGCCCATGCGGCCCTGCAGGGCTTCCACCAGCTGTTCGGCAATGGCGAGGCTTAGATGGCTGCTTTCCGGCTGATTGCTGGTGCTGCGCAGGCGTTTCAGGATGTCATCGCTGATGGCGCTGCCGGAGAAGCCGAAGCGTACCCGGTCTGCCTGGCCGGTGGGTTCCATGGACACATCGACCACCAGTTCCCCGTGACTGCCATGGCGTATCAGAGCCCCCATCAGGTTGGTGAGGATCTGGCGCAGCCGACCGGCGTCGCCGATCACCCGTGTTGGCACGTTGGTATGTACATGGGTGATCAGTTCGATCTGTTTTTCCTCAGCCTTTTCCTTGAACAGATCAATGGCCTCCATGATCAGGTCATTGACGTCCAGAGCGCTGTGATTGATGTCCGCGCCCTGGGTGGATAATTGTGAATGTTCCAGCACGTCGTTGATGATGCGCAGCAGGTTGTCGCCGGCATTCTGGATGGCGCCCACGCATTCACGCTGGTTGGGGGTAAGCGGGGTGTCGCCAAGAATTTCCGCCATGCCAAGGATGCCGCTCAGAGGTGTGCGAATGTCATGGCCAATCCGTGACAGGGTTTCCCGGCGGGTACTGTCCACGGTGTCGGCAACCGCTTCTGAACGTTTTCTCTCGATCTGCAGGCGGGCCTGTTGGCTGTGTTGCAACCGCAAACCGATACCCAGTGTCAGCGCTTCAAGCACCGTAGCGCCCAGTAGCCATTGGGGGAGTTCCGCACTGGTCTGCACCACGCCGAGGCAGGCCAGGCAAACCAGTAATGCCGGGAAGCTGATCAGCAGGGAGGTGATGAAAAACAGTCCGCCACCGGTGATTTCCCGGTGCCAGGCCGTGTAACCCATGGTGAGCAAAAACAGGGTGGCTACGGTTACCAGGGCAAAACTGATGTAGCCGGCAGCAGCCAGCGGAAGAATCAGGGTAAAGGGCAGGTTGGCCAGGGCCAGCATCTGCAGAAGACGAGTGCAGTGATGCAGCCAGCCTGTGTTATCTGACAGGTTGAAAAAGCTTCGTGACAAGCCGGTGGCAGACCACATAGCCAGCATCATGCCGGCAAAAAGCAGTCGTGGGTGCAGGAGGTTATTGTCACTGAGAGACCAGGGCAGCAAGTCCGCCAGGGTCAGTCCGATCAGCAGGATGCTGAGAATGAAACCGCAGTGGTAGTAGTAGGTGGCGCCGCCACGAAGAGCGCCAACAATCACGTTATAAAGTGCCAGGATCAACAGGGCGCCGGCCAGCAGCATGTAGATGGCATTTTGCTGTTGCTGGGTCTGGAGCAGATCGTTGACGGTGGCCAGGGTCAGTCCGTAAGTCAGATAGGCCCGGGGAGGTAATTGCAGGTAGAGGAGGTGGGTTTCGCCTGTGGGCAGATGCACCTGGAAGCTGCTGCCACGCCCGGGAATACGCTGCTCGGGTTGTACCTGCCGGTACCCCTGATCCTCATCAGGCAGATAGAGATTCGCCGCCGGATTGCCGCGCAGATGCAGGGCAAAGGTGTTTTTGTTACCCAGCTCATTCTTGATGGCAACGCGCACCCACCAGTGTCCGTTGAGGATGCCCAGGCGTTCGATATAGCGTGTGGCCGGCTGAAAGTTGGCCATGACCGGAGGCTGGCTGACCGCATTGATATCCAGTTCCCCGGAGGGGTCGCGCAGGTATTCGGAGTAGATAGTGATCCGGGCCTGGTCTGGCAGGCTGTGGATCACAAAGGGTGGCGGCGGTTCCGGATTGGCATGGCAGAGGCTGCCGGCCAGAACCAGCAGCAGTATCAGCGTGCCTTTGAGCAGAAAAGAATCAGGCCACTTCCGTTGGTTTTTTTGCATCCGTCGCTTTTCCCCGGTCCAGCACATAGGCGTTGAGGCCCGCTTCCGAGAGGATATAGGCTCCCAGCTCGCTGCGTCGACCATCACCGCACACCACATAGAAAAAATCCTTTTCCAGGTTGTGGACTTCGCGGCGCAGTTCGTTGAGTGGCAGGTTGCGGGCACCGGGGGTACGATCGTGGCGGAACTCCATGGGCAGACGCACATCCACCAGAATACAGGCGGTTTCCGCCTCCAGCACCATGGTATCCAGCTCGTCCTCGCTGAGATGACGAATCACCGAGTCCTGCAGGATGGACTGGAAATCCTTCTTGCCCAGACACATCAGTACGCCGTCACTGGTCATGGTAATGGTGGCGTTGCGGGGGCTGTCGCTGATCAGGGCGTCTTCACCGAAGAAACGACCGGCGGACAGGGCTGCCAGGGTTTCCTGTTTGGCCCCCTTGGCGCGGGTGACCATGGCCTTGCCCTGCTTGATCACGAAGAAGGTGTCGCCATCCTCGCCTTCGGTGACCACGGTTTCGCCGAGCTGCACTTCCCGTTCCTCGAATTTAACGAACAGGGTATGAATCATGGCCGGTGGTACTGCGGAAAACAGCTCAGAGGACAGCAGTGCATCCATCCAGTCCCTTTCGCTTTCGTCATCGTCTTCGTCGAGCATGGATTCAGCGGCCTGGGTCCAGGTCATCAGCAGATCCAGTTTATTGCGGTCGATGGCGTAGAGAGTGGTGGTTTCCGCGGTAATGGCGTTGATGGTGTGTTCCGGGTAATTATCCAGCGCCAGGTAGTTTTCGTCGTCATCAGCAGTGAAATGGCGCACCTGAAAGCTGGCGTCGGTCAGGTCCACCGAGCCTTCCACCAGAAAATAGGCCTTGTCGCTGGTCTGGCCGCGTTTGAACAAAAGCCGTCCGGGACCCATCTTGATCACTTCGATCTGGCCCTGGATTTCCTTCAGGTGGGACTCGCCCAGACAATCAAAGGGAATAAAGTTCTCGAGACGAGACATGTCGGCGACGACATCGCTCATTGGTGACCCCCAGCGGTATACATCAGTGCAGCGTTGTGGGGGAGCCCTGGCGGACTCACCCTTACTTCTTATGCTACTACTTTATGACTTTTCGCGGGCCACTGCACGATAACCGATGTCGGTGCGGTGATAGGCACCGCGCCATGTGATCCGTTTCACACCGGCGTAGGCGTTGACCTGGGCTTTACCGACGGTGTCACCGACACCGGTCACGCAGAGTACCCGGCCGCCGCTGGTGACCACCTGGCCGTCTTTCTCGGCAGTGCCAGCATGGAAGACTTTGACGGTGTCGGAATCCGCCTGGTCCAGGCCGTCGATCACGTCGCCCTTGTCGTAGCTGTCCGGGTAACCGCCGGCGGCCATGACCACGCCGAGAGTGGGGCGCGGGTCCCACTGGATGTCGGTGTGGTCCAGCTTGCCGTCCAGGGCGGCCAGGCACAGTGCAGCCAGGTCGGATTGCAGGCGCATCATGATCGGCTGGGTTTCCGGGTCGCCGAAGCGGCAGTTGTATTCGATGACCTTGGGGGCGCCTTCCGGGTTGATCATCAACCCGGCGTAAAGAAAGCCGGTGTAGGGCATGCCCTCGGCGGCCATCCCTTCCACGGTGGGGGCGATCACCTCGTCCATGATGCGCTGGTAGACCGCATCGGTGACCACCGGCGCCGGGGAGTAGGCACCCATGCCGCCGGTGTTGGGGCCGGTATCGCCGTCGCCGACGCGCTTGTGGTCCTGGCTGGTGGCCATGGGCAATACGTTCTTGCCGTCGACCATGACGATAAAGCTGGCTTCCTCGCCTTCCAGAAATTCCTCCACCACCACGCGGTGGCCGGCGTCGCCGAACTTGTTGCCGTCCAGCATGTCGCGTACGGCGTCTTCGGCTTCTTCCAGAGTCATGGCCACAATCACGCCTTTACCGGCGGCCAGGCCATCGGCCTTGATGACGATGGGGGCACCCTGTTCACGGACATAGGCCAGGGCCTCGTCCATGTCGGTGAAGTTGCCGTAGGCGGCGGTGGGGATGTTATGGCGAGCCAGGAAATCCTTGGTAAAGGCTTTTGAGCCCTCCAACTGGGCGGCGAGCTTGCTGGGGCCAAAACACTTCAGGTTGTTGTCCTGGAAGGTATCCACCAGGCCTTCCACCAGCGGCGCTTCCGGCCCGACGATGGTCAGGTCGATGCCGTTGTCCTTGGCGAAGGCCAGCAGGGCAGGCTGGTCCAGCACATCGATGGCCACGTTCTCCAGCTTGGCTTCGCGGGCGGTGCCGGCGTTACCCGGGGCCACGAATACCTTTTCTACCGACTCGGCCTGAGCCACTTTCCATGCCAGCGCATGCTCGCGGCCACCGCCGCCAATCACCAAAACCTTCATCTCTACCTCAATCTTGTATTGCTGGGACCCAGGTGATCGCAATTTTCACCATTCGGGGGCAGCAAGTTGCAAGTTTCAAGTTGCAAGGGGCTGGGGTGCCCTTGCAACTTGTATCTTGAAACTTGCAACTGATCAGTGACGGAAATGACGCATGCCGGTGAAGACCATGGCCATGCCGGCTTCGTCGGCGGCGGCAATGACTTCTTCATCGCGGATCGAGCCGCCCGGCTGGATCACGCAGCTGATGCCTACCTTGGCGGCATTGTCGATACCGTCGCGGAACGGAAAGAAGGCGTCGGAGGCCATCACCGATCCTTCCACCTGCAGGCCAGCATGCTCGGCCTTGATGGCGGCAATGCGGGCGGAGTTGACGCGGCTCATCTGGCCGGCGCCCACGCCCACGGTCTGGCGGTTCTTGGCGTAGACAATAGCGTTGGATTTGACGAACTTGGCCACTTTCCAGGCGAAGATCAGGTCGTGCATCTCGGCTTCGGTGGGGGCGCGCTTGGTGACCACTTTCAACTCGCCTTCGGTGATCATGCCGATGTCACGGTCCTGCACCAGCAGGCCACCGTTGACGCGCTTGTAGTCCAGGCCTTCTGTCGCCGGGCCGTCGATCTCGCCACACACCAGTACCCGTACGTTTTTCTTGGCAGCGGTAATGGCCAGTGCCTCATCGGTGGCAGACGGGGCGATAATCACTTCCACGAACTGACGATCGACAATGGCCTGGGCGGTGGCGGCATCCAGCTCGCGGTTGAAGGCGATGATGCCGCCGAAAGCGGATTCGGTATCGGTTTCGAAGGCCAGGTCATAGGCCTTGCCGATGCCATCCAGGCTCACGGCCACGCCACAGGGGTTGGCGTGTTTGACGATCACACAGGCAGGCTTGGTGAAGGACTTTACACACTCCAGCGCCGCGTCGGTGTCGGCGATGTTGTTGTAGCTCAGTTCCTTGCCCTGCAGCTGTTTGGCGGTGGCGATGGACGCCGGTGCCGGGTTGCGCTCGGTGTAGAAGGCCGCTTTCTGGTGCGGGTTCTCGCCGTAGCGCATGTTCTGGGTCTTTTCGAAATTCAGGTTGATGGTGCGCGGGAAATCATCATTGTTCTCGCCCACCTTCTTGCCGAAGTAGTTGGCAATGGCGCTGTCGTAGGCGGCGGTGTGTTCGAATGCCTTGATGGCCAGATCGAAACGCAGGGTATCGGACAGGGCGCCGTTGTTGGCGGCCATGTCGTCCAGAACGCGCTGGTAGTCCGCAGCGGCGGTGACGATGCCCACGCTGGCGTTGTTCTTGGCGGCAGAGCGCACCATGGTGGGGCCGCCAATATCGATGTTCTCGATGGCGTCTTCCAGGGAGCAATCCGGGTTGGCCACGGTGGCCTCGAACGGGTAGAGGTTGACCACTACCAGATCAATGCGGCTGATGCCGTTGTCGGCCATTACCTGTTCATCCTGGCCGCGACGGCCAAGAATGCCGCCGTGCACTTTCGGGTGCAGAGTCTTCACCCGGCCGGCCATCATTTCCGGGAAACCGGTGTAGTCGGAGACTTCGCGCACGGCGATGCCCTCGTCCTGCAGCTTCTTGTAGGTGCCGCCGGTGGAGAGGATCTCCACGCCTTGCTCGGCCAGGGCCTTTGCAAATTCGACGATGCCTGTCTTGTCGGAAACACTGATCAGTGCACGTTCAACCGCGTTGCTCATGGGGTTTCACCAAGTTGCGTTCTGGGATAAGTGGTTCATTTAAAAACAAAAAAAGGGCAGTAAGGACTGCCCTTGATGATCATGGTCGTGCTTACAGAAGACCGTACTGCTTGAGCTTCTTGCGCAGGGTGCCGCGGTTCAGGCCCAGCAGCTCGGCGGCCTTGGTCTGGTTGCCGCGGGTATACTCGAGTACTTTCTCAAGCAGCGGAATTTCCATTTCCGCCAGTACCATCGGGTAGAGTTCGCTTACGGCCTCGCCGTCCAGCTGGTTGAAATAATCGTTTAACGAACGTCGCACACAATTGCGCAGGGTGTCGTGAGTCTCACTTCGCGCAATGGTCAGATGCGGCTTTCGTGCTTCAGCGGTGTTCATTTCAGTAAGTGTCCGTGCAGCGGCTGTGTTAACTGAAGAAAGGGTCATGCGGCCAAGGCTCCGTTTTTCTTCCGGGCAGACACCTCGCCATAACGACCGAAGCGTACCCGGTCGGTAGTGGCGTTTATCTGTTGGAAAAACTGCTCGATTGCCAACCGTTGATCGGTGGCATTTTCCAGTGTGTTAAATCCGCGCCGGAAGTCTTCCCCACCGGGCAGGTTTTGCGTGTACCAGCCCAGATGCTTGCGCGCGATACGCACCCCCATGAACTCTCCATAGAACTGGTGGAGTTCGGCGAGATGCTGTTGCACGCAATCGTGGACTTCCGTTACTAACGGCGCTGCGGCTAGCGAGCCGTGCTCGAGGTAATGCAGGGTATCCCGGAATATCCACGGGTTCCCCTGTGCAGCGCGGCCGATCATGATACCACCCGCGCCGGTGGATTCCAGTACCCGTTTAGCTTTTTCCGGGCTATCCACGTCACCGTTAGCCATAACCGGAATATTCACTGCGGCCACCACCCGGGCAATGGAGTCGTACTCCGCGTCGCCGTTGAACTTGTCCGCACGGGTGCGGCCATGGATGGCCAGCGCCTGGATGCCAGCCGCTTCGGCGATCCGTGCGATCTCCACGGCGTTGCGGTGGTCGCGGTCAGGACCGGTACGGATTTTCAGGGTCACCGGCACGTCCACGGCAGCAACTACTGCATCCAGGATGCGAGCCACCAGGTCCGGGTCAGCCAGCAGGGCGGAGCCTGCGGCGCGTTTGCACACTTTCTTTGCCGGGCAACCCATATTGATATCAATGATCTGGGCGCCGTGATCCACATTGGCGCGGGCCGCTTCGGCCAGCATGGCCGGCTCGCCGCCAGCAATCTGCACCGATATCGGGCCGGGCTCGCCACTGTGGTCAAGCCGTTGGCGTGACTTTCGAGAGTTCCACAGACGGGTGTCCGAGGTCACCATCTCCGATACCAGCAGACCGGCACCCAGATCCCGGCACAAGCGCCGGAAAGGGCGATCCGTGACGCCGGCCATGGGGGCCAGAATCAGCGAATTGGGCAAGGTGTATGAGCCGATCTGCATAGGGTCGGTGTGGCATGTGTCAAAGGGGCGCTAATGATAGTGAGCGGGGCGTGGGGATGAAAGGGTGCAGGGTAAAAAATGCGCGATTTCGGACGCCCGGTGCGGGACGAAAAGTAGAGGCATACTTGTGGGAAGCGATGCTTGCATCGTTTCCCACAATGTTTGGAGGGTACGCCGACATCGATCAGCGTCAGGCGTCTTACCGCTGACTCACCCGTTCCCGGGAGTCAATTGCGGGGAGCAGTCGCAGGTTGTAGTTCACCGCCTGTTCGCCAGGGTCGACGATCTCCAGAGAGACATGCAAGGGAGTATTCACCGGCATGGCCTCCATATTGGTCAGATCGCCACGCAGGTATTCTGCCGGGCTGAAACGGCGGCTGGCCACCGGGTCGCCGTTGAGGGCGCTGAAGCTCAGCTCCAGTTCCGGGAATGGCTGGGGGTAGCGAGCTTCATTGAACAGGATGGCATCCACGATCAGGGCGTTGGCGTAATCCGGGTGGCTGCGCACCACCAGATTGGCGCCACGCAGTTTGCTGATGTCGGTGCGGTTGGGCAACCGACAGCCAAGCACCCCGCAGGCCTGCTGATAGAGCGGCCGCCATTGCGGGTTGCGGGCAAGATCGTCGAAGTTGAAGTAAGCGTATTGCCCCACCAGTATGACCAGGGCAAGCATGGACAGGGCACTCCATTTAAGCAGGCCGGACCAGTCGCGTTGTGGGCGGAACGGGGCGTCTCGTTCGCGTACTGGGCGAGACAGCGGTACCGGCTCCTCGGTCAGATCGTCACCGAACAGGTCCAGTCCGCCGAATAGGTCATCATCGTCATCCTGGGGCGGCTTGGGTGCGGGGCTCTTCCCGGTCTGAGGGGTGGGGGATGTCGGTTTGGGTTTGTCTGCCAGGCTTTCCCGCGGGCCAAAGCTGGCGGGTTGGCGGGCTTGCTGCTTCGGTGGCTGGTCTTCGTCGTCTTCCAGCTCCTTGAGCAGGGCTTCTGCCCATGCCTCGTCGGCATTTTCATTGTGACTGGCCCGACCGGCCCCCTGCATATCGGAAAAGTCTTCGCCGAGCCCGGTATCAGCAGCATCTTCATCCAGATTGATGAAGGAGTCGCTCAGTTCCATGCCCTCGATGCTTGGGCTGGAGGAGGCGCCATCATCGCCATCGTCAAAGGTTTGTTCCGTGTCTTCGGCGGTGTTGCCGGACTCGCTTTCCAGGGCGCCGGCCCAGCGATCACCGGACGATTCCTGTTTGGCGGTGGGCGGATCAATCAGGTAGTCACTGGCCTGAAAAATCTGCAGACAGGAGCCACAACGAACCGCGCCGCGGGCCTGCTTCAGGTGTTCTTCGGTAATCTTGAACTGGGCTGCACAGTGGGGGCAGCGGGTTTTGTATTGGGCGGCCATGGCTTTCGCCTGATTGTTATTGGTGATGAGACGCAACACGCTGCACGCAGCCCCTAAATCCAGATAACGCGTGCAGATGAGTCAGGTATGTTTTACAGAAAAAGCGGGACAGCCCGCAAGGACCTGTCACTCAGTTTTACGTCGTACTCCGTCGATTCGCACCCAGTCACCCTGTTGAGTGGTGGGATTCAGGTCGAACCAGGGGGTATAGGCGGCCCGCACCGACTCCGCCTGTTCGGCAAGAATGCCGGATAGTGCGAGGCTGCCGCCGGGGCGACAATAACCGGCCAGTTGGCCAGCCAGGTCTATCAGCGGGCCGGCCAGGATGTTGGCCACCAGTACGTCGCAGCGGTAGTCTGCGGGCAGATTCTCCGGCAGGTAGAGGCTGAGTCCGTCGGCGACGCCGTTATTGCGGGCATTGTCCTCGCTGGCGGTGAGCGCCTGGGGGTCGATGTCGGTGCCGGTGGCGTTGCCGGCGCCCAGCAGCAGGGCAGCGATGGCCAGCACACCTGAGCCGCAGCCGAAATCCAGTACAGCCTTGCTTTTCAGGTCGGCCCGATCCAGCCATTCCAGGCACAGAGCAGTGGTTTCGTGGGTACCGGTGCCGAAGGCCAGCCCCGGATCCAGCTTCAGGTTAACCGCCTCCGGGTCCGGCGACTCACTCCAGCTGGGGACGATCCACAGCCGTTCACCAAAGCGCATGGGCGCAAAATCATCCATCCAGGCCCGTTCCCAGACCTGATCATCCAGCGTCTCGTGATGATGGGCCTGGGCCTCCAGCCCCTGTTGTTGCAGGGCGGCGAGGATCAATGCCGGGTCACGGTCCGCATCGAACAGGGCGCTGACCACGGTGTTCTGCCACAGGGGGCGAGCACCGGGCGGTGGCTCGAAGACTGGCTGATCGGCGCCGTCGGTGAGCGTAACCGCGCAGGCGCCCATGTCTTCCAGTGCGGATTGAAAGGCATCCGCATGGGCTTCGGTGGTGGCAAGGTGGAGCTGGAGCCAGGCCATGGATTCTCCGAATTGAGAATGGATAATTGATAACTCGCGATCGGGGTTGGGCCGGTGTTTCAACGCATGAGGCCGCGCTCAAGCGGTGGGCGCGGCCTCATGGTTGGGATCGCAGACAGACTCTTGCGCGTAACTATCAATTATTCATTATCAATTATCAATTTGTATCCTGTCCCAGCTTCTTCTCCAGATGGTGAATATCCACCCCGCCGACAATGAAGGCCTTGTCTTTGAAGATCTTGTTGCGGTGCAGTTCCACATTGGTCTTGATGCCTTCCACCACGATTTCGTCCAGTGCATTCTTCATGCGGGCGAAGGCGATCTCGCGGTTTTCGCCCCAGGTGATCAGCTTGCCGATCAGGGAATCGTAGAAGGGGGGTACGGTGTAGCCGCTGTAGATATGGGAGTCCACGCGCACGCCGTTGCCGCCGGGGGCGTGGAAGTAGGTGATCTTGCCTGGGCAGGGGGTAAAGCGCACCGGGTCTTCCGCGTTAACGCGAACCTCGATGGCATGGCCCTGGAATTTCACGTCGGACTGCTGCAACTGCAGGCCTTCGTCGCTGGCGATACGCAGCTGTTCCTTGACGATGTCCACACCGGTGATCATTTCGGTGACTGGATGTTCCACCTGCACGCGGGTGTTCATCTCGATGAAGTAGAAGCCTTCATTTTCGTAGAGGAATTCGAAGGTGCCGGCACCCCGGTAATTGATTTCCTTGCAGGCGTTGACGCAGCGCTCGGCCACTTCGTCTTTCAGGTGCTGGGGGATGCCTGGCGCGGGGGCTTCTTCCACCACCTTCTGGTGACGACGTTGCAGGGAACAGTCCCGGTCACCCAGATGGATGGCATGGCCGGCACCGTCTGCCAGCACCTGCACTTCCACGTGGCGAGGCTTCTGCAGGAATTTTTCCATATAGACGGTGGCGTCGCCGAAGGCGTTCTTGGCTTCGGAACGAGTCAACGTGATGGCGTTGAGCAGGTGCTTGGCTTCTTCCACCACGCGCATGCCGCGGCCGCCGCCGCCGGCGGCGGCCTTGATGATCACCGGGTAGCCGATCTTCTCGGCCATGGCCAGGGAGGCATCGCCATCGTCACCCAGGGGGCCGTCGGAGCCGGGTACGGTGGGGACTCCGGCCTTTTTCATGGCTTCAATGGCGGCCACCTTGTTGCCCATCAGGCGAATGGTCTCCGCTTTGGGGCCGATAAAGGTGAAGCCGGAGCGTTCCACGCTTTCGGCAAAATCCGCATTCTCCGCAAGGAAGCCGTAGCCGGGGTGAATGGCATCGGCGTCGGTCACTTCCGCGGCACTGATAATTGCCGGGATGTTCAGGTAGGACTCGGTGGACGAGGCCGGGCCGATGCAGACTGCTTCATCGGCCAGTCGTACGTGCATCAGATCCCGATCCGCCTTGGAATAAACCGCCACGGTGCGAATGCCCAGCTCCTTGCAGGCGCGCAGGATACGCAGGGCGATTTCGCCGCGGTTGGCAATGACAACCTTTTCCAGCATGAGATGCCTCCGTTAAACGATGGAGAACAGAGGCTGATCGAACTCAACCGGTTCGCCGTCTTCCACAAGGATGGCATCAATGGTGCCGGACTTGTCCGCTTCGATCTGGTTCATCATCTTCATGGCTTCGACGATGCACAGAACGTCGCCAGCCTGGACTTTCTTGCCCACCTCCACAAAGGAAGACGCACCCGGTGACGGAGAACGGTAGAAGGTTCCGACCATGGGTGAGCGAACCAAATGGCCACTGGGGGTATTGTCGGCCGGGGCCGGCGCTTCGGCGGCAGGAGTCTGTGCCGGAGCGGGCGCCGGTGCAGGGGCCTGCGGAGCAGCATAATAGTGGGCCGGCGCCGCAGGGTGACGGGAGCCGCGGCTGATGCGCACAGACTCTTCCCCTTCACAGATCTCCAGCTCTTCAATGCCGGACTCTTCCAGCAGCTCAATCAGTTTCTTGATCTTGCGAATATCCATGTATTAACCATCCAGTTGTTCAAGGGCGGCGGTCAGCGCCAGCTGGTAGCCGGTGGCGCCAAGCCCGCAGATAACGCCCCGGGCAATATCGGAAAAATAGGAGTGATGGCGGAAGCTTTCCCGGGCATGCACGTTGGACAGGTGCACCTCGATAAAGGGGATGTCCACCGCCAGCAGGGCGTCACGCAGGGCCACGCTGGTATGGGTGAATGCCGCCGGATTGATAATGATGTAGTCGATGCCCTCGGTGCGGGCATCGTGGATCCGTTCAACCAGCTCGTATTCCGCGTTGCTTTGCAGATGTTGGAGGTGATGGCCCGCATCGCCGGCCTGGGTCTGCAATTGCTGATTGATATCGGCCAGGGTGGTATGGCCGTACTTGTCCGGCTCGCGGGTGCCGAGCAGGTTCAGGTTTGGGCCATGTAAGACCAGAATGGAAGCCAAAACAGGTCCCCCTGGGGAATTTGTCGTTATCTACCGTGAACGTGCAGGAAATGCGGCGGTTATACCGGCGTTTCTGGCACTTGTGCAATACTAGGGGGAAATCATGACAGAAAAAAGGGCTTTACAACATTCGTTACAAGTTGCCGGAAGATGCCGGGTAATCGGTACTGTTTCACGGTTTTTGTTTAGACGGGAGGGGCATGGCTTTCCGTAGGAGCGTCGCTGGCGGCGCGATTATCAAACGTCGAAGGAAAAGGCATTTACCACAGAGGGCACAGAGCACACAGAGGTAAAACCATTCTTTTGCTCAGTGATCTCTGTGCCCTCTGTGGTAAATCCGTCTTTTCAGATTTTGGGCTATCGCGCCGCCAGCGGCGCTCCTACGGAAACCGGGGCGTCAAAGCCCGGGCATGACTCTCTTGTCCAGATGCTGGAGAAACCGCGCCGGCTTCATTTCCCCCAGCACCCGGGATTCCGGCAGTTCGGAGCCCTCTGGGGTGAAGAACACCAGCGCCGGCAGGCCGAGGATGTTGTACTGCTCCATGATCGCCTGGCTGTCCGCGTTGATCTCGGTGATATCCACCCGGTATAGGTCGAAGTCTTCCATGGCGGCCAGTACCTGCGGGTCGCTGAGGGTGGTTTCCTCCAACACCTTGCAGGCCACGCACCACTCGGCGAAGAAATCCACCAGCACTGGCTTGCCCGCCTGGCGGGAACCGGCCAGGGCGGCGTTAAGATTGTCGCGGCCCAGGATGGTCTGCCAGGGGCCGTGGTCGGCGGGGGCGTTGGCGGAGGTAGCGGTCGGTGCTGATTGCGTCATCGGCGCCAGGGGTTGTAGTGGATCGTCGCCACCACTGAGCGCACCGACGATCATTACCGAGCCATAGAGAGCCAGCACCAGGGCAATGCCGCGCTTGAGCCGGGCGATGCCTTCGCCGGCGGCCTCCAGAGCACCAAGCTGCACCCCATAGACCGCCAGCAGCAGACCGTAGAGGCCCAGGGTAATGGTGCCACTGATGATGCGGTCCAGCAGCCAGATGGCCACGCCCAGCATGACCACGCCGAAGAAGCGTTTGATCTCTTCCATCCACATGCCGGCCCGGGGTAGCAGGCCGCCGCCGCCGGTACCAAACATGATCAGCGGGACCCCCATGCCCATGGACAGGGCGAACAGGGAGGCCGCACCGGTAAGAGCATCGCCGCTGGCGGCCACATAGATCAGCGCTCCGGCCAGAATCGGCGTCACACAGGGAGAGACCACCAGGGCAGAGATGGTGCCCATGATAGCGGCACCGAACAGGCTGCCGCGCTTGCTCTCGCCGGGCTGGTGCAGCTTGTTACGCAGGAAGGCGGGCAGCTGCAGCTCATAGAGTCCGAACATGGACAGCGCCAGCAACACGAATATTACCGTGGAGGTGATGATGGCCGCCGGCTGTTGCAGCAGGACCTGCAGGTTCAGGCCGGCGCCAAATACCGCAACCAGCAACCCGGCCAGGGTATAGGGCACAGCCATGCCCAGCACATAGCTGGTGCTGAGCACAAAGCCGCGGCTGGCACTGGGTTCCTTCTCGCCGGCAATGATCCCGGACAGGATTGGCACCATGGGGAAGACGCAGGGGGTGAACGCAAGCAGCAGACCACCCACGAAGAAAAGGCCGATGACCAGGCCCAGAGAGCGGTCGGTCATCCAACGGTTAAAGGCATTGGCGTCTTCGGACTGCAGGGTGCTGAAAAAGCTGCCGTCATCATTGCCTGTGCGGGCGGACTCAGTGGGGGTGGCCGCGGTCGCGGCCGGAGACTTTTTTGCCGGTGACGGATTGGCCAGCGGGATGACTTTTCTGGTGGGCGGGTAGCACAGGGTGTCCTCGATACAGCCCTGGTAGCGCACCTCCAGCTCGGTCGCCACCAACGGTACGCTGGTCACCGGCAGGGTCAGGGAAAGTCGGTCGTAGTAAACCTCCACATCCCCGAAAATCTCGTCGGTCTTGTCCTTGCCGGGGGGCAGGGCATAGTCGGCGAAATCCTCCAATACATTGCCGTTCTGGTCACGCAGCCTGAACCCGAAACGGTGCTGGTACAGGTAAACGTCGTCGATCAGCTCGAAATCCAGCAGCAACTGCTGGTTGTCCCAGTCCGCATCCGTGACAAGTTGGATGGCTTCGTCCACGGTAGGTAGCGGGTCGTCCCCGAACAGATCACTGGCACCCGCCCACACCGGGAAAAGCGCAATAATGAAAAGTAGCGGTTGCCAAGCTGATCGCATGCCTGTCTCCTGTGATGGCCACTGCTTCGATGCGCAAAAGGGCGGGAAGTTTCATTGGCGGCAACCCGCAAAGTCCGGCAGTGCAGTGGCGTCGGGCCGCTATTCTCGCCAGTGGGCGTGCAGAAGGCAAAGGGTGTCGACCCGGGCGGTGCATATTTCTGGCCGGGTGCAGGGGATTTGGGTTTTCACCGTCGGCCTATTGTATAGTTATTCGCAGATGGATCTTGGGAGTGATCATGAGTAACGAAAAATTCACAGAAAAAATGGGCGATGCCGTGCTCGACCCTCGCAATAACAGGATCTGGAAGGGTGTGCTCTGGCTGCTCGGGTTGTTGTTGCTCGTGGATGTTCTGCTCAGCTGGTACTGGAGCCAGGAGCCGGATCTGCGTGAATTGCCCAGCCGTGAGAATGCGGTTGCCGGGGAAACCATCGCCCGTGAGCTGATATTCGTTGCGGACACCTTGCTATCCAAACCGGGGGGCTATCTCAGTAATGACATCCTCCCCCACCGTCTGTGGATGGATAACATGCCATCCTGGGAATACGGTGTGCTGGTGCAGGTCCGTGATTTCACCCGGGTGCTGCGTCGTGACATGAGCCGTTCCCAGTCCCAGAGTCAGGAAGACCGGGATCTGGCCATTGCCGAGCCCCAATTCAACTTTGATGCAGAAAGCTGGGCCATGCCGGCTACGGAGAGCGAATACCGCCGGGGTATCAAGGCGCTGGAGCGCTATCTCGAGCGTCTCACCGATGCCAACGAGGGTGACGGCAAGTTTTATTCCCGGGCCGATAACCTCAATTACTGGCTCAACGAGGTTCAGAGCCGGCTGGGTTCCCTGAGCCTGAAACTGAGTCAGAGTGTCGGGCGCAGTGAGCTGAACATGGATGTGGGCAGTGCCGAGTCTGTTGCGAAGCCTGGTAATGAGGAAGATTTTGTGAAAACGCCTTGGCTGAAGATTGATGATGCGTTTTATGAAGCTCGCGGAGCGACCTGGGCATTGACGCAACTGATGCGTGCCGCCGAGGTGGATTTCGCCGAAGTGCTCCGTAAAAAGAATGCTACCGTCAGCTTCCGCCAGATGGTCCGTGAACTGGAGGCTACCCAGGAAACGCTCTGGAGTCCGTTGATCCTGAATGGTGATGGTTTCGGTATGCTGGCCAACCATTCCCTGGTCATGGCCAACTATGTGTCCCGTGCCAATGCGGCGCTGGTGGATCTGCGGAAACTGTTGCAGGAAGGCTAAAAACTGCAATTGATAGTTGATAATGGATAATTGATAACTGCGCGATCAAACGCAGGAATAATCTGAAAGCAAAGAGGCCGCGCCCAAGCCATTGGACGCGGCCTCTTTCGTTCAGGATCACAGCGAGACTGGCCCGCGACGTTATCAATTATCCATTATCAACTATCAATTATTTTACGCCGCATCCTTTTCCTTCACTTGCGGCAGGCTGGCGCGCCATTTGTCGATCAGGGCGCTGTTATCGTCTTCCCAGGGGTGGAAACCGGGTTTCAGGTAACTGAACCAGGCGGGGATGACGCTGCTGATGACGCCGCGGTAGCCGAAGCCTTTCCACAGGCCTTTGGCCAGGGTCAGGGGCCGGCGGTGGATGCCATCGCGCTTGAGCATCTGCCAGGTGAAGTAGGAGGTGAAGCCCACCAGGTAGGCCGAGCCGGACAGGAAGGTGCGCTGCCGCTCCAGATAGTTGTCGCTCACGTCCTTGTAGAGGTCGTAGGCCACTGCCTTGTGCTCGGTTTCCTCGATGGCATGCCAGACCCAGAGGTTGCGGACCGAAGGATGCATTTTTTCCACCAGGTCCGGGCGACGCAGAATGGCATCGGCGAGAATCGCGGTGATGTGCTCCAGACCGGCCGTAGCTGCCAGCTGCTGCTGCTGGCTCATGTACTTGCGGGCGCCAGCCAGCAGTTTGCGGGTTACTGCCAGAGCATGATTGACGATATCGTCGTATTGGCCGTCGGCAATCAGATCGTTGAAGGCCTGATGCTCCAGGGAGTGCATGGCTTCCTGGCCGATAAAACCGGAGATGTCTTTCTGACGGTCCGGGCCTTTTGCCTGGTCGCGCAGGGCGCGAACGGAATCCACGAAGAAACGCTCGCCATCCGGGAAGGTCAGCGACATTACGTTCAACACATGGGTGAGCACCGGGTCATTGTCGAACCAGTAGGGCTGGTCTTCCAGGCCTTCGAAGGTGAACCCCATGCGGCGGGGGGTAATGCTGATGGCCGGGGTTTTCCGTTTTTTGATCAGTCGTAGCTTCATTGTTGTCTCCTAAAGATGTCATTGCTGACATCAGTCAATGACATCTACTATGCGAGGTCTTGCAGTCAAGGTCTTGTCGTGGAGGGCCAACAAATGGTGAGTTCGGGCCGTCCCTGGGGAAGTGCCGGGATACCGGGTATTTATGTGGTATTGCTCTATGACGTGCTGGTAGGTATGGAGCTGGATGCCCCGTCCCTGCTGGCGGGGCTGGGAGTAAGCCGCGACGAGTTGCTGGCCCCGGACCGGCGGGTATCCATGTCCCTGGCCCAGACCGTGGCCGAGCGGGGGGTGGCCATGGTCGGTGAGCAGGGGCTGGGATTCCGCTATGCCCGGGCCATGAGCATCACCCTGCACGGTCCGGTGGGGCTGCTGGCGCTGTCCAGTGCCAGCGCCCAGGATGCCCTGGATGCGGCCTGCCGGTTTCTGGGGCTGCGAGCCCCGTTTCTGGTTATCGATCAGACCCGTCAGGGTGAGCTGGCCCATCTGCAACTGCGCAGCACCGCATCCCTGGGGGTGGCCCATGATTTTGTCATTGAGGCCATGCTGGTGGGGCTGGTGTTCATGATTGAGCAGTTACTGGATGCGCCACCCAAGGGCCTGGAGATCCGCCGCCGGGGGGGCGCACCGGCCTATCTGTCGACCCTGAAGAAAGAGGTGGGGGTGCCGGTGCTGTTTGATCAGGATGAGGATGCCCTGGTCTTCCCCCAGTCGGCTCTGGCGGCTAGGCCGCGTCTGGCTGACCCGCAAGTGGCAGCTCTGGCCCGGGAACAATGCGAGCTGGAGTTCCGGCAGTGGCGTACCGAGGAAGATGGGGTCATGGCTGAGCGAATCCGCGGTGCCCTGCAGGATCGCCCGGCGCCGCTGCCGTCGCTGGAGGCCATGGCAGAAAAACTGTCGGTGTCGCCCCGGACTCTCAAACGCCACCTGCAACAGTCCGGACTCAGCTATCGCCAGCTTCAGGATGAGGAGCGTTATCGTCAGGCTCAGCGTCTGCTGGCGAAGCCGGATAACAGCATCAGCGAGGTGGCCTATGCGTTGGGGTATAGCGATGTGGCCAACTTCTCCAAGGCGTTCAAGCGTTGGAGTGGGGCAACGCCACGGGCCTATCGGGAGCAGAGATAGGAGCAATTGCAAGTTGAAAGTTTCAAGTTGCAACGCGCCATATCGTTAATAGTTACTGAAAAAAAAGAGGCCGCGCTCAGGGCATGGGCGCGGCCTCTTTATTTGCCGATGGTTTCACCGGCAGGGCGCGTTGCAACTTTCAACTTGGAACTTGCAACTGCCCTTTAGCCTTACGCTTTCTCGTAGGCTTCAACGGACTTCAGGATCTCGGCCTTGGCGGCTTCAGCGCCGTCCCAGCCATCAACCTTCACCCACTTGCCGGCTTCCAGCTCTTTGTAATGCTCGAAGAAGTGCTTGATCTGGGCCAGCAGCAGCTCGGGCAGATCGTTGATGTCTTTCACGTTGTCGTAGATCTTGGTCAGCTTGGTGTGCGGTACGGCAACCAGCTTGGCATCTTTACCGGCTTCGTCGGTCATGTTCAGGATGCCGACCGGACGGCAGCGGATCACGGAGCCGGGAACCACCGGATAGGGGGTCACAACCAGTACGTCCAGCGGATCGCCGTCTTCAGACAGGGTGTTGGGGATGTAGCCGTAGTTGGCCGGATAGAACATGGGGGTTGCCATGAAACGGTCGACGAATACGGCGTTGCTGTCCTTGTCGATCTCGTACTTGATCGGGTCAGCGTTGGCCGGGATCTCGATGGCCACGTAAATGTCTTCCGGAATCTCTTTACCGGCGGGAACCTTAGCAAAATCCATGGTCTGTCCTTCTCAAACAGGGTTGGTGGTGGGCGCGGATTATAGCAATGCAAGGCGGTCCCGGCTAATGGCGGAATGTCGTAGCCGAAGGCGTAAGGATAATGGCTTTATGGTCAATGAGTTAGGGAGCCCCTGCTGGGCTCCCGGGTGGTTGTGGGCGGGTTATCGGGATTCACTCCAGCCGGGATAGTTGCCCTCCAGCAGCCGTACCTTCTTGAATCCGGCGTCCTCCAGCACGGTGGCAGCGGCGCTGGCGCGGCGGCCGGATACGCAGTACAGCACGATTTCCTGTTTGCGGTACTGCTTGAGCATGTCCAGGTGCTGCTCCATCTGTTTGGCCGGCACCATGATGGCACCGGGAATGTGGCCGGCCAGGTACTCATCCTCATCACGGACATCAATGATGATGGGGGCCTGATCGGCCTGCATGGCCTGTTTTAGCTCGCTGATGCTGATGCTGTCGGCGGCCCACAATGGGGTGGCGAGAATGCTCAGCAGCATTAGTAGGCCCAGGCTGATACGTTTCATGACTCTGACTCCTGTCGGGTTTGCCATTCCTGCAACTCATCCCACAGCTTCTCCGCATCCCGTACCATGCTGGCAACGGAAGGCTTGGCTGCGGGGTTGGAAAAACTGGCCGCGAGAGCGCGGCTCGCACATTCATACACGAACGCCTGTTTTGACAACTCGTCGAGGGTTTTGCTCACGGGATCTCCTTTTTACTTTCTGACGCTACCACTGCTGTGATCCCGAGAACAGTGACAGGTGCACGGCAGTGACTTTTGCGGTGTAAACGGCACAATATTCGCCATCTGTATTCGCCACCCGGTCCCAAGGAGCGCGTCCCATGTCAGTCCATGAAATCACCCATCCTTTGGTAAAACACAAGCTGGGCCTGCTGCGCCAGCAGAGCCTGAGTACCCGAAGCTTTCGCCAGCTCACCGCGGAGGTGGGTAGTCTGCTGACCTATGAGGCCACCAGTGATCTGGAGCTTGAGGATTATCAAGTGGATACCTGGATGGGCCCGGCACCGGCCCAGCGCATCAAGGGCAAGAAAGTCACGGTGGTGCCGATCCTGCGTGCGGGCATCGGCATGCTCGACGGTGTGCTGGAGCTGATCCCCAGCGCCAAGGTCAGCGTAGTGGGGGTTTACCGCAATGAGGAAACCCTGGAGCCGGTGGCCTACTTCGAAAAGCTGGCCCACGACATCGATGAACGTCTGGCGCTTGTTGTGGACCCCATGCTGGCCACCGGTGGCTCCCTGTTGGCATGCATCGATATGCTCAAGAAGGCAGGTTGTAAACAGATTCGTGCCCTGGTGCTGGTGGCGGCGCCGGAGGGAATTGAAAAGGTAAAGGCCGCCCACCCGGATGTGGCCATTTACACTGCCTCGGTGGATCAGGGGCTCAATGAGGAAGGCTATATTATCCCCGGCCTGGGCGATGCCGGGGACAAGATTTTCGGCACCCGCTAATCCTCTTTCTGCCAAAACAGGAGCCTCCGGCATGCAACAGCCCGGATTCTGGAACTGGAAAATTATCCTTATCGGTGCGCAGATGTTGTTCGTGGCCTTCGGTGCCATGGTGCTGATGCCATTGCTCACCGGGCTGGACCCCAGCGTGGCCCTGTTCACCGCTGGCCTTGGTACGCTGCTGTTCCAGTGGATTACCCGCCGCTCGGTGCCGGTGTTTCTGGCGTCCTCCTTCGTGTTTGTCGCCCCCATTGCCCATGGCGTCGAGCAGTGGGGCGTCTCGGCTACTATGGGGGCGCTGTTGTGTACCGCCGTGGTTTATGTGGTGCTGGGCGGGCTGGTGAAATGGCGCGGCCCGGGTTTTCTGCACCGGCTGATGCCGCCGGTGGTCACCGGCCCCATCATCATGGTGATCGGGCTGAGCCTGGCGCCCACGGCGGTAAACTTCGCCATGGGCATGACTGGCAATGGTGCCGAGCGGCTTTTCCCCTACGGCGAGGCGCTGCTGGTGTCCATGGTGGCCCTGCTGGCCACCATGCTGGTGGCAACCCTGGGGCATGGGCTGTTCCGCTTGTTGCCGATTCTTTGCGGTGTGGTCAGTGGTTATCTGGCAGCCCTGCTGATGGGGATGGTGGATTTCACTGCGGTAGAACAGGCTGGCTGGTTGGCTATGCCGGACTTCGTGGCGCCGAGCTTCCAGTGGCAGGCGATTTTGTTCATGGTGCCGGTGGCGCTGGCTCCGGCCATAGAGCATGTGGGCGACGTGCTGGCGATCAGCAGTGTTACCGGCAAGGATTACATCCGCAAACCTGGTCTGCATCGCACCCTGACCGGCGATGGCATCGCCAGTATGGCCGCTGCTCTGTTTGGAGGCCCGCCAAATACCACCTATTCGGAAGTCACCGGAGCGGTGATGCTGACGAAAGTGTTCAACCCGGTCGTGATGACATGGACAGCGTTATTTGCCATCAGCCTGGCGTTTGTCGGAAAATTCGGTTTGCTGCTGCAAAGCATTCCTACCCCGGTCATGGGCGGCATTCTGATTCTCATGTTTGGTTCCATCGCCAGTGTCGGCATGAGCACCCTGATCAAGGCAAGGGTGGATCTCAACGCCCAACGCAATCTGGTAATTGTGGCAGTGACACTGATTTTCGGTATCGGTGGCATGGTGATGGGCAATGGTGATTTTACCTTGCAGGGCATCAGCCTGTGCGGACTGGTGGCGGTGGTTCTGAATCAGATTCTACCAGCTGCACTGGAGGCCGGTGATGATCTGAATGAAGAGCGTGCCTATGTGAAAGATGTGCTGGAGCATGGCAAAGAGAAAAAATAATTGGTACCTGCGTGCTTTTATTTTTGCGCTTTTATACTTTTGGTAAGCAAAAAGTTTTTCATAAATAAAAAGTTTTTTGCTTACCATTTTACAAATGGGATTGGAAAAAATAATTTTCGGAAAGGTTTTTTGTAAAATTACATCTTTGTAACTGTTTCTGTCATTTTAAATGCGCATTGTTTGTCCCTGATGAAATCAAGGAAGCCTGTAAAAAGGGAACAGACTATGAAACTTAATCGTCTCATGTTGCCGGCCATTGTTGCCGCTCTTGCCACCGGTTGTGCCAGCAACCAGACCGTTCAGGAAAGTGCTGAATATCAGTCGCTGCAAAGTCAGCAGCAGCAACTCGAACAGGAAAATCAGCAGCTGCGTGCTGCGTTGAGCTCCAACCAGCAGCAGCCCGCCCCGGCGCCTGCATCCTCAGACTCCGGTAATCAGCTGCTTCCTCCTAATGCGCAGCCCGGCCACTGTTATGCACGGGTTGTCATTCCTGAAACCTACAAGACAGAAATGCAGCGGGTCATGGTGTCCCAGGAAGACAGCAAAATCACCACGACTCCCGCTCGGTATGAAACCGTCCAGGAGCAGGTGCTGGTCAGCGAAGCCTACGACAAGCTGAAAGTGATTCCGGCTACCTACAAGACGGTGACCGAGAAAGTGCTGGTAAAAGAAGCCACCACCAAGCTGATTACGAAGCCCGCAGAATATAAGACCGTTACCGAACAGGTGCTGGTCAAGCCCGCCTACACTACCTGGAAGAAAGGCCGTGGCCCCATCGAAAAGATCGATGATTCCACCGGTGAAATCATGTGTCTGGTGGAAGTGCCGGCCGAATACAAGACCGTTAGCCGCAAGGAACTGGTACAACCTGAGCGTACCGAGGAAGTGAAAATTCCTGCGGTGTACAAGACCGTGACCAAGAAAGTGGTCGACCAGCCTGCGCGGACGGAGAAAGTCACCGTTCCAGCTGTTTACAGCACGGTTGACGTGGTCAAGCAGGTTGAGCCGCCGAAAGAGCAGAAAACCGTTATCCCCGCCGTATACAAGGACGTACCCAAGCAGGTCAAGGTGACCGATGCGGATATGGAATGGCGCGAAATCCTGTGCGAAACCAACACCACCCAGGATGTGGTTCGTCGTCTCCAGAAAGCCCTGGAAGCGAAAGGCTATGATCCGGTGTGGATTGATGGCGTTTACGGCTCCAAGACCCGCGCAGCTGTGGTTGCTTACCAGAAGGACAATGATTTGGCTTCCGGTCAGCTGACCATGCAGACGCTGGACCACCTGGGCGTGAAACTGTAACGTCCTGCTCCTTCCTAGTATTCAGGGCCGGCTTTATGCCGGCCTTTTTTATGTGTGCTCAGACTTGGTGTTAATAGCGAAGATTACCCAGTATTTCGCAGATGCTTCTGGCCAGAGATTAAACGGTCTGTCGCAACACTGGTGAGGTTTGGCCAGGCCGGTCACGCCCCAATCAGCCCAAGTCTCCCTTTATCCCTGATGTTGGTTTATCGGGTGGCACAGGCGCCTGCCTGATTGCCTTCGCGCAGTTGGCTCAGCACCTGGCCCGCAGTGAGGGTAAGAAAGGCGCGTATCGGCAGTCCCGCATCGCGCAAGCGCCTGGCGGTCCAGGTATTGCAGGTATTGCCGAACCAGAAGGTGTCATTGGAAGGGAAGAAACGGCTATCGCCGTACAGCCCCGGGTCGCCGGCGGGTAACCGCCCCTGCTCATCCAGTTGGAAATACCCGGCCAGACTCTCCTGTAACTGGCCGAGCTGCTCGGCACTCAGGCACAGTGGCTGCAAATCTGTATGGGGCAACAGTTCCGGATGTCGCTCCAGTCCTACCACATGCATTGCTGATCGGGTTGGCCACAGCATGGCCCGAACCCGCAGCCACCAGCTGTCATCCTGCCGATAAAAGGCATCATCCCCCCAGCCGAATTCGTAGAACGATGGCTCACTGAAGTGTGGCGCAAGAAACCCCAGGGCAGGGGAGAGCTGATCCGCCGGAAAGGCAATACCGGTATGCCACCGGTGACGTACCACCAGCACCGTCACGTCATCGGCCTGAACCTGAACCGGCAACGACAGCACCACCGCAAGAAAACCCGGCAATAAACGCATAATGCCGACAGTGTAGCAAGGCATGATCAGGTTTTAGCAGCCTGCTGCGTATAAATTTATTCGGCGTTGTGGGCGTTTCAGGTATCTGGTTTATTTGTCTTTCTAATAACTGCTGCGTGGTCGGCGTCAGCCAGGAGAGCATGGATGCGATTTCAAGCGATACCCGTCGTTCGAATTTTTGATGAAGACAAAGCCAAGGCCTTCTATCTGGAATTTCTTGGCATGTCGCTGGATTGGCAGCACCGTTTCGAAGAGGGATATCCTCTTTATATGCAGGTTTCCAGAGAAGGGCTGGTGCTTCACCTCAGCGAGCATTCCGGGGATTGTACCCCAGGCTCAAAAATATTCGTGAATACGGATGATATCGAAGGTTTGCACCGTGATGTCATGTCGCAAGGTTACCGGTATTGTCGGCCTGACATTTCGACCGCTCCCTGGGGTGACAGGGTGTTTGAAGTGGTCGATCCGTTTTCAAATAAAATTGTCTTTAACGAATGCGCATGAGCACCATGGTTGGCAGAGTACGACAGACCTTGTCATAGCGAAGACAACAGGAGTGGCGCAATGACTGATCTGATTCTGACCACCTTCGATTGGGTTCCTGACATGCCTCGTGGTTATGTGCGTGATCTGCGGGTGCGCTGGGCGCTGGAAGAAGCCGGGTTGTATTATCGCGTGGAGAGCGTGCCCTTCAGAGACCGGGGCAGCGAGCATTTTTCTCACCAGCCTTTCGGGCAGGTGCCCTGGCTTACCGATGGTGAGCTCTCCCTCTTTGAAAGCGGTGCCATCCTGCTGCATCTGGCGGGGCGCAGTGAGACGCTGATGCCGGTCGATCCGCAACGCAGAAGCGAAGTGACTCAATGGCTCTTTGCGGCACTCAACTCGGTGGAAGCGGCAAGCTTGCCCTGGTCACTGTTCAAGTTCTCTGGCGACACCGCTGACACACCGGGGCGGCAAAATCTGGAGGCGTTTCTCCAGGCCCGATTGCAGCATATGGAAGCGGTGCTGGCGAAACGGGAGTGGCTGGCCGGCAGCTTCTCTGTGGCTGATATTCTGATGGCGGATGTGTTGCGGCTGGTCGACCGGTTTGATGGCCTGTCGGAATATCCCGCCTGCCTAGATTATGTGGCTCGCGCCACTGCACGCCCGGCTTTTGTGAAGGCCCATGCGGACCAGATGGCACACTTTGCGGCGGCCGACTGAAGACACCCTGCTATGAAAGCGGAAAGAAATGCCCCCTTCCATCACCCTTGAGCCGTTAAAACCGGCCCACACCTTGCCCCTTTATCTGCTGACAGAATCCAACCGGGACTATCTGCGTCAGTGGCTGCCCTGGCTGGATCATGTCCGGTCCCCTGACGATACCGCAGCATTTATTGAGTCCAGCATGGCAACGGCTTCCTTTGGTGGTGCGCCGAACTTTGCCATCCTTCATGAGGGCACTCTCTGCGGTGTGGCAGGTTTCCATGGGATCGACCCTGTGCAGGGTATCGGATCTATCGGCTACTGGCTGGCCGAGTCTTATACCGGCAAGGGCATTATCACGGAGAGTGTCAGGTCGCTGCTGAAGATGGGTTTTGACGATTTCGACCTGAACAAAATCGAGATCCGCTGCGCGGTTGATAATCACAGAAGCCGGGCCATAGCGGAACGGCTTGGGTTTACCCATGAAGCGACGCTCAGTCAGAGCGAGTGGCTGTATACCGGCTACGTGGACCAGGCGCTCTATTCGCTGCTTGCGACAGAGTATCGGGGCTGATACCCAACTCTTTCCCAGTTTCTGTCCCGGTCGAGTACACTATCTCCCAATAATTAAACCGACCCCTATCCAGCCATGCCCCATTCCCATCCCATCGGTATTTTCGACTCCGGCATCGGCGGCCTTTCCGTGGCCGCGAAGGTCCGTGAGCTACTGCCTGCCGACGATATCCTCTATGTGGCCGACTCCCGTCATGCGCCCTATGGCGACAAATCCGATGACTTTATTCTGGAGCGGATGAACACGGTGACGGATTTCCTGCTGGGGCAGGGGGCCAAAGCCGTGGTGGTGGCGTGCAATACCGCGACCACCTCCGCCATTGCGCAGCTACGGGCTACCTGCTCGGTGCCGATTATCGGTGTGGAGCCTGGGGTGAAGCCGGCGGTGCTGGCCACCCGTAGCCGGGTGGTGGGAGTGTTGGCCACGCCCAGAACCCTGCAGACCCATTCCTTCAGCGCACTGGCGGCACGGTTTTCCAGCACGGTGAGCATCGAGGTGCAGCCCTGCCCGGATCTGGTGGGCCAGATTGAGGCGTTGCGTTTTGATGACGACGAGACCGTGGTATTGCTGAACCGCTATATCGCGCCGCTACTGGAGAAGGGCGCGGACACCATTGTGCTGGGCTGCACCCATTACAACTACCTTGCCGAGCGCATTGCGCAGGTGGCGGGGCCAGGGGTGCAGATTGTCAGCACCGAGTCGGCGGTGGCCCGGGAAGTGGTGCGGCGATTGGCGTGCGAGGGGTTGCTGGCGGAATCCGGAAAAAGCGGGGATGAAGCATTTTACACCAGTGGCGAACTGGCGGTGTTCGGCCGACAGATTGACCGCTTGTGGGGGCCGGGTAAGGCCGTTTATCCGCTATAGGGACGAAGCGTCTCGCTAAAATATGTGATGGCTGTGTCGAAAACGCCAAGGGCAGTTCGATAAGGTGATGACAGCACGCATGGCTGTTTTGAACTAACCCTTGGGAGACAGCAGCATGACCAGAATGATTTTTGTAAACCTGCCGGTAGCAGATCTTAAAGCGTCCATGGCGTTTTATACCGCGCTGGGCTTCGAGAACAATCCGCAATTCACTGACGAGACTGCCGCCTGCATGGTGTGGAGTGAGGCCATCCATGTGATGCTGCTGACCCACGACAAGTGGCGGACCTTCACCGACCGGCCGATTCCGCCTTCCTCTTCCAGTGAAGTGATGCTGGCACTGTCCTTTGACAGTCGTGATGCGGTGGATGCCGTGAATAAGGCCGCTGCGGACAATGGCGGCACGGCAGATATCAACCCGGTTCAGGATCTGGGGTTCATGTATAACCGTAACCTGGCGGACCCGGATGGGCATGTGTGGGAAATGATGTGGATGGACATGGCGGCGATGGAGGATGCCCAGGCGTCGTAGGAGCGCCGCTGGCGGTGGGATTACAGGCCAGGATCAAAAGCGCTTTCACCACAGAGGGCACAGAGTACACAGAGAGAACCCTTTTTTTCCTCAGTGATCTCTGTGTCCTCTGTGGTGATATTTGTCTTTCGACGCCTTTGATCACGCCGCCTACCCGCAGGGTACAGAGGCGCTCCTGCGGGGCCAGCTTTTCAGCACAAACAAAAACGCCCCGCAATGCGGGGCGTTTGTCGTATCGGGGTGCGCTTAAACCTCGAACGCGTCGTTCAGCTTCTTGGCCACCGGGGCCAGTTTCAGCTTGGCGAATTGCGGCAGGCCATCCTTGTACGGCGGATATGATTCGCCGCCGATCAGCGGGGCCAGATACTCGCGGGCGCTGGGGGTGATACCAAAACCATCCTTGGTGATGAACTTGCGCGGCATTTTCTTTTCCACGTTGGCCACTTTCTTCAGCGGCGCCTCGCCGATGGTCCAGCTGTATTTCTTGGTTTTCTTGCGCTCGATGGTGGGCATCACTGCGTTCTTGCCGGCCACGGCGAATTCCACGGCGGCGCGGCCCACGGCGTAGGCCTGCTCCACATCAGTGGCGGAAGCGATATGGCGGGCGGCCCGTTGCAGGTAGTCGCTCACCGCCCAGTGGTATTTGTAGCCCAGTTCATCCTTGACCATCTGGGCAATCACCGGGGCCACGCCGCCGAGCTGCTTGTGGCCGAAGGCATCGGTGTTACCGGCGTCGGCCAGGAAGGTGCCATCTTCATAGCGGGCGCCTTCAGAGACCACGATTACGCAGTAGCCCACTTTATTCACGGTGGCTTCTACCTTCTTCATGAAGGCGGCCTTGTCGAAGGCGATTTCCGGGAACAGGATCAGGTGCGGAGCGTCGTCATTGTCTTCCTTTGCCAGGCCGGCAGCGGCGGCGATCCAGCCGGCGTGGCGGCCCATTACTTCCATGACGAACACCTTGGTGGAGGTGGCGCACATGCTGGCCACGTCCAGGGCCGCCTCGCGGCAGCTTACCGCGGTGTACTTGGCCACGGAGCCGAAGCCAGGACTCACGTCAGTGAAGGGCAGGTCGTTGTCCACGGTCTTGGGCACGTGGATGGCCTGGATCGGGTAACCCATCTTTTCGGACAGCTGGGAGACCTTCAGACAGGTGTCTGCGGAGTCACCACCGCCGTTGTAGAAGAAGTAGCCGATGTTGTGGGCCTTGAACACCTCGATCAGGCGCTCGTACTCGCGCTGGGAGGTCTTCAGGTCTTTCAGCTTGTAGCGGCAGGAGCCGAAGGCGCCGCCAGGGGTGTGCTTGAGCGCGTCGATGGCGCTTTTGCTTTCTTTGCTGGTGTCGATCAGCTCCTCGGTGAGGGCGCCGATGATGCCGTTACGGCCGGCGTAGACCTTGCCGATCACATCCTTGTTTTCGCGGGCGGCTTCGATAACGCCAGCGGCGGAAGCATTGATGACAGCGGTGACACCGCCAGACTGAGCATAGAAAGCGTTTTTACGCGCCATGTGAGACCCCTTGGTTCAATTTGCGTGCATTCTAGCGAAGGAGCCCATGAAACACACCCGGTGTTGTCGGACGATGACAGGGAAAAGGCAGCTACAAGCTTCAAGCAGCAAGCTACAAGGCGCGGGCTGGATTCGGTGGCACCGGCAATGCCGTGCCCGCGATGCGATGCTGTGTGATGCTCGAGGGGAAGGAGTGCGTCGTATGGCTACACCGGTTTTCGTGTGGCAGCTTGAGGCTTGTAGCTTGTCGCCGCTTACTATTTCCCCCCGGCTCTGGAACAATAGCCCGCCGGAGGATCCATGACTGCATTGATGACATTGTTCTGGCGGCTGGCGATATTTCGTGCCGGCCCCGAAAACGCGCCTTATTCGTCCAGCCTGCTGGGCCTGGTGTTGCTGGGCTGGTGTGGCCTGCAACTGCTGGTTGGCAGCTTGCAGACGGCGCTGCCGGTACTGGTGCTGCTGAGCAGCCAGCTCACCTCGATGACGGTGATTCTGGCAGGCATCTTTGTGCTGTTGGGGTTCAAGGGTTTGCAGAGCCGCTGGCTGCAGACAGCCCTGTCGCTGGTGGGCATCGATGTGGTGCTGACCCTGGTGACCCTGCCGTTACTGGCAATCAATGCGGGCATGGCCCAGTCCCAGGGCTGGATCGAAGGCCTGTATCTGGTACTGGTGAGCTGGCAACTGGCTGCACAGAGCTTTGTCTACCATAGAGCCATGAATGTGGGGCCGTTCCTGGGCCTGGGCATTGCCCTGACTCTGCTGGTGGCGGGGTATGCTGCGGTGGTGATGCTTGTGCCGGAAGTGGTGACCGTGACCCGCTGATAGGCGCCTGCGGCCTATGAAGGCGCCGGTTCCCGGCTGTCTTGCCCTTCAGCATGGCTTGAGTAAGCCATGCTCACATGGCGAACATCGCCAACCCCATGTCCCATGCGAGTAGGGTTATTCCCTTGTCGGTTCTTCCTGCCGATCCAGCGCGGCGACCCGGCGCTGTTCGGTTTCCTCGAACAGCGTGGCGCGTAATTGCTGCAACTGTTGTTGTTTGTCCTTGCCAGGCAGCCCGGCCGCCAGAATCCGATCCCTCTGTGCCGCATAGTCCTGATAGCGCTGCTGCCATTGTTGTCGCTGTTGCGCCAGAGACTGCAAACGCAGCGCGGCTTCATCACCGAAGGTTTGCTGATGGTAGGCGAACCGATCTGCGCTGCTTCCTCCTGTTTCCTGGATGGCTTGCTCCGTTTGTTGCAGATGACGAAGGGCATGCTGCTGTCGGTACTGGACCGCCAGCTGTTCCGGCAATGAAGCATAAAGGGTCTGCATGGCCTGCTTCTTTTCCGTTTCGCTCATGTCGCTGGCAAGGATCTCACGGCGCTGCAGGCTGAACTGGTCATAGCGATTTTCATCGGCGAACAGGGCGGTGGCGTCGGCGCCGAAAATCCCCTCGCGTAATTGCTGGCGCTGACGCAGTTTGTCGGTGATGTCGGCTTCGGAGCTGGCGGCATAGTCACCACTGGCAAAACGCTGGCGATAGGCGTTGTAGCGGTCCAGCAGGGCGAGCAGGTCGCTGGCGGCCCGGGGGCCGGCGTTGTCCTCGGCCCATTGCCGGATCAGCTGGCGAATCCGCTCATCCGGGAGCTCCCCGCTCAGCGACAGAAAATACTCGAGAATGGCCCGGGTGCCGCTGTTCACGATCAGTTGCTCGTCGCCATCCATGACCAGATCGGCGGGCACTGTGGTGCCGGCCAGGGAGGTGTTGTCCAGCGTTTCGGTAACCGGAAGCGGCGACAGCGGGGCAGGGTTGCTGTGGGCGGGGTCATTTTTTGGGATAGCGCCAGCCGTCTGGCGGGCCTTTCCGTGGGCGGGGGCAGGAATCTGTTGCAGCCCCCAGAAGCCGGCTGCGGCCAGTAACGTGACAGTGGCCAGCAGGGCAAGATGGCGTTGCATAACGACTCTCCTGTACAGGTCGGTCCGCAGGGCAAAAAGCCCTGCGGGTCGGGTTTACAGGCCCGCGTTTCTGAGCCGGTTGGCGTGGTTGCGGTAGAGGGTCTTGGGGTCGGTTTCCCAGCCCATCAGGCCGAACAGGTGACGGATGGCATCCGCGTGGTTGTGACGGTAGTCGTGGCGGATGGGTTTGCCCAGGTACATGCCGCACAGGGGCAGAATGCCGTCATGTTTGGTGCCGGAGGGGAACGCAAACTGGGTGACGGTAACCATGATGCTGTCGAAGGGGTCGAGCAGGTTGGTGTGTACACCGGTGCCGCCCCAGGACCAGTAGCGCACGCCGTTGACGCTATGCTGGCCGCTGGTGCCGCAGGCATCACCGGGCAGCGCCTGGGGGTAGTGCTGGTTGAATTCGGCCATGCCCTCGGTGGTGGACGCGGCCAGCACTGTACTGGCGGACTGGTTATCCGGATTGGGGCCGCCGGAGGCAAATTCCCACAGGGCGCCGAACGCCCCGGCGATGCTGTCGGCCAGGCCTTCAGTAATGCCGCCTTCCGGTGTTATGCCGCGAATCACATCGGCCAGGGCGGTACCCCGGTTTTCACCGTGCACGGAGGTCACCGATGCCACCAGATCCGGCCGTACCGCCGCCACATAGCGGGAAGTGGGGGCGCCCTGGGAGTGGGCAATCAGGTTCACCTTGTCGGCACCGGTGACTGCCAGGTAGTTTTCGATCTGGACGATCAGCTCCTCGCCGCGGTATTCGTTGCTTTGCAGGGCGCTGACGTTGCTTTCGTACACTTGAGCGCCGTAGTCGCGCAGGTTGTTGGCGATACCGTAGAAATAATCCACGCCGGCAATATCATCGAAGGCGATGATGCCGCCCACCAGAACGATGGGGTAACGGGTGTCGGCGTAGCTTGTGTCCTTGCCGAATGGCCACCAGGCGTGGGCCTGGGAGGTGGTAGCGAGCAGAGTCAGGGCTGCCAGCAGCCCGCGTAGTTGGATCGACATGGAGTGTCTCCTGTTTTGTTATTTGTAGGCCTTTCTTGGCCTCTTCATGAGCAGCCGGCGCCAGGGCTGTGTTTTTTGTCGACGATTGGACTATAGGCAGGATGGGTGATAGTAACTTGTAGGAATTGGTACTTCGTTTTGTCATGAACCGGAAAAACTGTGACCGCGCTCGCGATTCTGGTGCGTGGTACCAGTACGGAAAACAACAAGAATGACTTCGCAAGCCACCTCTGCGGTGCCCGCGTCCACGCTTTACCTGTGGCGCCAGCGCACCCTGTATCTGGGCCAGATCGGCCGACTGACTCCCCTGTCTCACGGGGCGCATACGCTGTGGTTCGGGTTGGATGACCACATTTCGTTAACGGTGGATGGTCAGACATTCTCTGCCCGCTCTTACCTGATTCCAGCGGGGATTACTTTCTGCGCGGATGCCCGTGGCAAGCGCATTGGTTGTTGTTTTCTGGATCCGTTGGGCAAGGATCTGCGTTTCCATGTGCCGGCGATGACTGCACAATCCTGTGGTGTCTACCGGGATTCCCGCCGGGAAGCTGACCAGTTGGAAATCTTGTGTGCACTCCATGAGGGGCAGGCTGAGGCCGCCCAGGCCTATGCCCGCCTGCAAGGGCTTATCTTTCCCGGTGATGCTGAACGGGTGGCTGGATTCGAGGCGGATGCCCGCATCGACCGGGTAGTGGAGCTGATCCGCTCGGACCCGGCGGACAACCTGTCCAACGAGGCATTGGCGGAACAGGTGGGGCTGTCCGGGGATCGTCTGCAGCGATTGTTCAAGCAAACCACCGGCATTCCCATCCGCCGCTACCGTCTCTGGCACCGGCTGTTTGTCACCTCCTCGATGATGGCCATGGGCAGCACGCTGACCGATGCGGCGCTGGCGGCGGGGTTTTCCGATTCCTCCCACCTGACCCATGTGTTCAAGAGCATGCTCGGCATGAGCCCCTCGGCGGTGCTGCGTGGTTCTCGGCAGGTACGGATTCTGTTGGGCGGCGATAACTGATCCCTTCACCTGAAGGGCCCTTGCCGTTATGGTGCAGGGATTCTATTGATCGGTTTATTCTCCCATGCATATCCATATCCTCGGTATCTGCGGTACCTTCATGGGCTCTCTGGCCCAGCTGGCCAAGGCTCAGGGCCATCGTGTTACCGGTAGTGACCAGAACGTCTATCCGCCCATGAGTGACCAACTGGAAGCGGCGGGCATCGAATTGACCCAGGGCTATGATCCGGCGCAACTGGAGCCGGCGCCGGATCTGGTGGTGGTCGGCAATGCCCTGAGCCGGGGAAATCCAGCCGTGGAAGCCGTGCTGGATCGGGGGCTGCCCTATACTTCCGGTGCCCAGTTGCTGGAGGATGTGATTCTGCCCGGGCGGTGGGTACTGGCGGTGGCCGGTACCCACGGCAAGACCACTACCAGCTCTATGCTGGCATGGATTCTGGAGCATGCCGGGCTCCACCCCGGTTATTTGATTGGCGGTGTGCCGGGCAACTTTGGTGTGTCTGCCCGGCTCGGTGAGACGCCGTTTTTTGTGGTGGAAGCGGACGAATACGACACCGCCTTCTTCGACAAGCGCAGCAAGTTTGTTCATTACCGCCCGCGCACCGTCATTCTCAATAATCTGGAATTCGACCACGCCGATATTTTTGCCGACCTGGCGGCCATCCAGACCCAGTTCCATCACCTGATCCGCACCGTGCCCTCCACCGGGCGGTTGATTCTTCCTCACGGTGAAATCGCCCTGGAAGAGACCCTGGAGAAAGGCTGCTGGAGCGAGATTGAACGCTTCGGCGAAAACGAGCCACTGGGCTATCGGCTGGATAACGCGGATGGGTCTGCCTTTACCATTCTGGAAAATGGCGAACCGGTGGCCCGGGTACGCTGGGACCAGACCGGCCAGCACAGTGTGAACAATGGTATGGCCGCGTTACTGGCGGCCCGCCATGTGGGTGTCACTCTGGCTGACGGTGCCGCCGCCCTGTGCGAATTCCTGGGTGTGAAACGGCGTATGGAATTGCGTGGGGACGTTGAGGGTGTGCGAGTGTACGACGACTTTGCACATCACCCCACGGCCATTGCGACGACTCTGGATGGTCTGCGTCGCAAGGTGGGGGATGGCAAGATTCTCGCAGTGATCGAGCCTCGTTCCAACACCATGCGCATGGGGAGCCATAAGGAGGCACTGGCGGCCAGCACCGGGGCTGCGGATGAGGTAATCTGGTATCAGCCACCGGGGTTGGACTGGTCTCTGGAGCCGGTGGTCAGCGAATCGCCGGTACCGGCATCGGTGAGTAACGACATCGACGACATCATTGCCCGGATAGTGGCCCGCAAGGGTGAGCCACTGAGTGTGGTGGTGATGAGCAACGGCGGCTTTGGCGGCATTCATCAGAAGTTGCTGGATGCGCTGAAAGGGGCATAGTTGCAAGTGACAAGTTTCAAGTTGCAACGCGGTATGGCCATTGTTTTGTTGAGAGGTCAGGCCCGCGCCCTTGGCTTGGGGTGTACTGTTAGTATCGACACACGCCATTATTGCTGATCGCGGGTACGGCATCACAAAATATTGCGGCCCTGTTCGCGTTGAAACTTGCAGCTTGTAACTTGCTCCTGTCTTTTGCGAGGAGATTGTCATGTTCTGGTCCGTATTCTGGGCATCGGTGCATTACCTCAGCATTCTGATGCTGTTTGGTTTTCTCTACGGGGAGCTCCTGTTGTGGCGAACCGGCATCAGCGAACGCAATATTCGTACTCTTTTGTGGCTGGATATCGGCTACGGTCTCTCGGCGCTGGCTGTGCTGGTTAGCGGGATTGCCCGGGCCGGCTGGACGGAGAAGGGCTGGGATTTTTACCTGTCCAATCCCTGGTTTCATGGCAAGGTGACCCTGTTTATTCTGATCGGCCTTCTGAGTCTGTACCCTACCAAGGTTCTGTTGGGCTGGCGGAAAACCGTTAAGGCCGGGCATGTCCCCGAGATTGATGCCACGCTGCAACGCAATCTGCGCGGGGTGTTGGTAGCCGAACTCCACCTGGTGGTGTTGATGCCCATTCTCGCGGCATTGATGGCTCGTGGTGTAGGAATGGGTGTATGAGCAAACGAATAACCCTGGCTTTCACCGGCGCCTCTGGGGCGCCTTATGGATTGCGCCTGTTGCAGTGCCTGCTGCAAGCGGATTGCGACGTGTTCGTGATCCTGTCCAAGGCGGCGCGGGTGGTGATCGGCATGGAAACCGAGCTGAAGCTGCCGGCCGGTACCGGTAAGGCCGAACAGGCCCTGCGCGACTGGGTGCAAACCGACCGTGGCACTCTGGTGGTGTGTGGGCTGGAGCAGTGGACTGCGCCGGTGGCCTCCGGCAGTGGAGCCCCTGCCGCCATGGTGGTGTGCCCTTGCTCCACCGGCACCCTGTCCGCCATCGCCTGCGGCGCCAGTGACAACCTGATCGAACGGGCGGCGGACGTGGCCATCAAGGAAGGCCGCAAGCTGATCCTGGTACCCCGGGAAGCGCCGTTTTCTCCCCTCCATCTGGAAAACATGCTCAAGCTGTCCCGCCTGGGCGTCACCATCATGCCGGCGGCGCCCGGTTTTTATCACCAGCCGGAAACGGTACAGGACCTTGTGGACTTCATCGTCGCCAGGCTGCTGGATCACCTGGGGGTGGAGCAGACGCTGGTGAAGCGCTGGGGGGAATGAGTTCCTCACTCTACAAAGCCACACAAGCAGCTACTCGCTTTCATTTCTACGAAGCCCCGTAGGAGCGCCTCTCGAGGCGCGAACCTTGCGAAGCAAGGAAATCGCCCGCCGGGCGATCAGGTTTATCAGGGGCTGACAGGCTTCTGACCGAATAGCGGATAGGGCTTGTTTTGTTTCTGCTGCCTCGCTGTCGCTCGGTTCGCGCCTCAAGCGGCGCTCCTACGGGGCTTCGTTTCAATGCACCAGAAGGTGTCCCACCAACCCCAACGCAAAACCAGCTACCGCCCCCTGGGCTGGCGCCCAATGCTTTTTCAGGGGCACCTGCGGAGCAATGTCCTGGAACACCAGGTAGAGAATCCCGCCACTGGCAAACAGCATGATGCCCCCCAGCACCAGTGGGCTGTCCACCAGTACCAGGAAACCCAGGGCGGCGCTGACGGGGCCGAGCAGTGCCAGGGCTGCGAAGGCCAGAATGATCTTGCGGGAGGAGAGGGTATTGCCGTCGCTGTTGCGGATTTCACGGTAGGCGTTAAAGCCTTCCGGCAGGTTCTGCATACCGATCAGGAAGGCCAGCAGGTAGGCCTGGCCGCCGCCCACTGCCAATGCCGCCCCCAGGGCGATGGCCTCGGGGACAAAATCCAGCAGCATGGCCAGCAGTTGTGACATGGCGCCGCCATGGGCGGCCAGCGCCCTATCCACTACCATGAAGGCAACGCCGCCGCCCACAAACAGCAGGGTGGCGGACAGCGGGTTATGGTGCTGGGCGCCTTCCGGCACCAGTACCAGCGCTACCGCCGCCAGCAGGGCGCCGCCGCCGAAGGCGATAACCGTATGGCGGACTTCCTGCTCCAGCCAGCCCCGTGCGATGTGTTGTTTGACGCCAATAAGGGCGCCGGCAGCCATGCTCAGGCCAGCGGCCAGACTGAGCAGTAATGCCAGGCTCAGAGGACTCATACGGGGAATCCTTGCGGTAGAAGTGGGGCAGGCAAGGGGCCTGCCATCGGTTCAACCTGATCCGTGTGTCAATCACCGGTCAGGTTGAACATAAAGATTGGCAGAGCGGGGATCAACTGTTGCTGAGGTCGTAATCCACCGGGGCGAGGATTTCCACCGGGATGCTGTCCAGATCCTTGGGGGGAGCATCAAAGCGCAGACGGGAGACAAGCTCCTGGGTCGCCCGATCCAGGATACGACTGCCTGAGCTTTCTACCACGGCCACTTTTTCCGCTCGCCCGGCGGCGTTGATCCAGAACGACACTTTTACCGTGCCCTCCTGGCGACGCATGCGGGCGCGGTGCGGGTACTGCTTGTTGTAGTCGATGGTGTCGCGCACCTTGGCCAGATACTTGTTCAGGGCGTTTTCCGTCTCTCCGGATTGATGCACCCCTTCGCCCGGGTCACCGGCCACGCCTTTGGCGCCCACCTGTTGCGTCTGGCTGGCGGCCTGCTCGCTCTCGGCGTCTTCCTGGGTGTCCTGTTTCTCCTGGACTTCGCTCTTCGCCAAAACAGGCTCAGGCTCGGGCTTGGGTTCCGGTTTTGGCTCCGGTTTTTTGGCCACCGGTTTCGGCTTTGGCTTCACCTTGGGCTTGGGTTTCGGCTCGGGTTTGGGGGCCGGATCCGGTTTCGCCGCTGCTGGCGGCGCCGCCGGTTTTTCTGCGGGTGGTGCAGACAGGTTCACTACCATTTCGGTGACGCCGGGCTTGCTCGGGCGTCCGCCGGCCAGGGTCAGGGCGCCCACGGTCACCAGTACGCTGGCGTGAATCAGGGCCGAGGCCACCCAGGCAAACAGAGTGCGGGACTTCATTGGCCACTCCCATCATTGCGGGTCACCAGGCGCACCTGTTCCACGCCCAGGCCCTGCAGGGTTTCCAGGCGCTCACGCAGGGTGGTCATGGTGACACCGGCATCCGCCAGCAGGCGGACTTCCGCGCCTTCCGGGCTTTCGCCGAGGTACTCTTGCAGTGTCGCGTTGGTGAGTGCGGTGTCGTTGTCTTCGGCGAACCACTGGCCATCCTGCTGCAGTACCAGCAGCAGTTTGTCACGGGCTTCCGGGCCATTGGCGCTCTGGCTCAGCGGGGTATCCACGGACACCGTGGGGCTCTTCGCCAGCTGGCCGGCCAGCATGAAGAAGATCAACAGCAGAAACACCACATTGATCAGTGGCAACACCGGTTCCAGCGGCGGGCGACGGGAAGAGGTTTCCATGATCATCATGGCAACAGCTCCAGTTGTACGTCCTTGACGCCGGCAGCCTTGATGGCGTCCACGGCGGCCAGGGCCTGCTGCAGGGTGGCGTCGGCGCTGACAGTGACCCAGACCTTGCTCTTCTGGGTGTCGAGTCGATCCGCTACCGCATCAGGGGTAAAGCTGACACCGTTCAGGTTCAGGTCGCCATCGGCTTCCACTTCGATCACCAGCCACTTGTCATCGGGTTTGTTGATGCTATCTGCGGGCTGCACGTTGACGGGCAGGTCGTAGAACTGCCCGAAGCGGGTGGCCAGCATAAAGAACACCAACAAGATAAATACTACATCAATCAATGGCGTCAGGCTGATGAAGGGCGTGCGGTGACGCTCCGGTTCAATATGCATGCGCCACCGATGGGTCGCGGTCCTCTTCCAGGGGCTCGGATTCCGCGTGATTGTTGCGCAGTACCTTGAGGCGGGACAGACGGTCCTGCATTTTCTCCCGGCATAGTTCCAGGCTGCGATCCGCCCAGTGGAAGGCGGCCAGGGTGGGGATGGCCACGGTCAGACCGGCAGCGGTGGTCAGCAGGGCTTCCCAGATACCACCAGAGAGAATGGACGGGTCCACCTGGGAGCCGGCGGTTTCCAGTGCCTGGAAGGCGCCGATCATGCCGAATACGGTGCCCAGAAGCCCCAGCAGCGGGGCCACGGCGCTGATCACTTCCAGGATACGCAGGCCGCCGCGCAGGTTATCCAGAGAGGTGCGCGCCAGGCGCAGGCTTTCTTCCTGCCAGGCGGCTTCTTCCAGCTTGCTGTTCTGCCAGCATTGCCATACCACCTGATCGATGGGGCTGGTCAGTTTGCCGGGCTTGCCGGGCTGCTGGCCCTTGGCCAGGGCGTCCAGCAGGTGGTCTGCCTGACGAGCACTGCCCGGGCGCACGCGGGCGAATTGCAGAATCTTGGAGATCAGGGTGGCCAGGGCAATGACGGACATTAAGGCGAGGACCCACATGGTGGCGCCGCCGCTGACAAACCAGTCGGGCAGGTGCAGGGAAATCGGGGGCATGGAAACACTCCTGCTGCGGGCGAATCAATTGAAGGCCCGGTCATTAATACAAAAAAGCGTGCGTAGAGTCTGGCACGCGGTTGTGACATCCCGATGACTGAGAAAGGAACCGGGAAACACAGGCTTGTGGCCTTCAGCGCGAAGGCCCGAATTCGGTTCGCAATAATAGGTTCACAGGCTCCTTAATGCAAGTCATTCTTATTTGCGGTCTGTTCACGGTAATGGCCCCGCACACCAGCGAACAGTGGATTTCGGTTACTGGCGGTAAGGGTAATTACAAGGGCAGGAAGGCAGATGTGGTGGGGCGGGATAGGCTGGCGGGCGGGCAGCGCTTGCCCGGCATGGCAGAGGGCGCCGAAGCGCCCTCGCAGGCTTACTTGAGCAGCAACCGATAGTTCATATTGGATTCGATGCGGTTGCCGTTCTGGTCCAGCTGCTCAATGGCGTTGACGGCATCCTTGATGTATTGACGGTCGGCATCAGGGTCGTCGGGATTGATCGTGTAGACGTCGTATTCCATGTTGCCCTGCATACGTTTCTCGGCTTCCCAGCTGCCCCGCTCGGACGCGCTCAGCTCAACCTTGGAACCGCTCAGGTATTCTTCGCGCAGCTCAAAGCGGGAGGGATTGTCGTACTGATCCCGATACAGCGTCAGGGTGGTGCGGATACCTGAGCAGTCAGCGCAGGGCAACATTCCGCTGTAGGTCAGTTTCTGGGCGGTGGGATTGATGGGCTCTTCCGGCTGCTGGCTCTGGCAGCCGGTAACGAGAATGGCACTGCCCAGTACGGCGGCGGCGAGATAGGTTTTCATGTCGTTTACTCCCTGACAGCTCCTGTAAAGATACTGCTTAGAATAAAGATTTTGTGTTTGGTTCGCCGTTTTAACGTTTTTTGATGATTCCTTGGTGTGTTTGCGCGCTGCTTTGTAGACGGGAGGTGTTGTTCTGAGTTGCGCAAGAAAGCACTTGGCGCGCATCAATCTTGCGGAAAAGCCACTGCATGACAGCCAGAAAGAAAACAAACACGGCCAGAAAATAGAAAAAAATCATGCTGCGTTACCCCGTTTTTATTGTGCAGACAGGCTATGGCTGGATCGAGGGTCCAACCAGCAACACTTTGTTATCAGTTGTTGCTTTACTGTTATCGATGCTCGGGGAAGGCATGGAAAATGACAGATACAGGCAGCTCTTGTTGCGGGTCCAGGGGTTCTTCCACTCTGACCCGGTAACCCTGCCTTTGGAATAGGGATAGCCAGTTTCCCAGGGTGCGAAAATACCAGGGCGGTGCGTCACCGAAATCGTCGCCGGAACCTGGCCAGCGGGTTTCCCGCCAACCATTGCGATATTTCCCTTCACAGGCCATCAGTGGGTGCAGGGTCTGTACCAGCAGGGTGCCGGAGGGTGTGAGTCGGGTCTGCAGGTCCGCTAGTAATTGCTCCACGGATTGCTCGCCAAACAGGGAAAAGTTGCAGACGGCCAAATCGAAGGATTCGGTAAGGCTCTCTTCCAGTTCGTCGAATGACAGACAGCGGTAATCCCCATCCGGGTGTTGCCGGCGGGCGCTGTTCACCAGGGATTGGATGGCATCGATGCCAGTGGTGTGAATCCCCTGGCTGGCAAGGTGGCGGCACAGCCAGCCTTCACCACAACCCACATCCAGCACCCGGCCAGGCTGGTGGGCAAGGATGGCCTGTTCGATAGCCGGGTCGCTGATGCGGCGGCTGGCAATACCCTGGCGCTGTATCAGCCGGGTCCAGGGAACTGCGTTGTCATGCCAGCTGGCAAGGATGCGTTGTTCCGGTGTCATGGTGCGTTTCAGCGCATGGGGGTCAGTGGGCCTGCTCGTTCGACGGCTCGCTGGTAGGCGGGGCGTGCTTCCATCTGTTCAAGAAAGCGCTGTATGGCCGGCAGGCTACTGAGATCGGCGCGGGCGGAGGCCGCCTGCAACGGAAAGCTCATGATGATATCCGCCGCACTGGGAGTATCGCCGGTGAACCAGTTCTGCTTGCCAAGGTATGCCTCGATGACGGCAAGCTGGTTTTCCAGTTGCGGGTCGATAAAGGTGCCGATGACCTTGCCGCTGATGCCCTTGGCAACCGGGCGGACGATAAAGGGCATGGGGGATTTGGGAATGCGGCTGAATACCAGTTTCATGACCAGCAGGGGCATCAGCGAGCCTTCCGCGTAATGCAGCCAGTAGCGTTCCTGAACCCAGCGAGGATCTTCGGCGCTGATTTTCCAGGCGTCGTTGCCGTGTCGTTGGATCAGGTATTCGATAATGGCACCAGACTCGGCCACGGTGATATCGCCATCGGTGATCACCGGGGATTTTCCCAGTGGATGAACCTGCTTGAGCTCAGGCGGTGCCAGCATGGTCTTGCTGTCGCGCGTGTAGTGGCGAATCTCGTAGTCCAGGCCCAGTTCTTCCAGTAACCAGACGATGCGCAGGGAGCGGGAATTTTCCAGGTGGTGAAGGGTGATCATGGGCTGCCTCGCTAATTCGATGTTGCCGGGCAGCATAGCAGAGATGGAAGGAAAGGAATGTCAGACGCTCGACACCCAGCCATTGCTTCCCATAAAAGCAAAGGACACCGGTATCAGTGTCCGGCGGTATCAATGCTGGGTGGGCGCGCGGCCAGGTGCACCTGTTCGATCACTGAGTCGAGGATGGTCTCTGTACGCCAGGCCTGGTGATGGTTGACCATGGCGACTACCGCCCAGGTGGTGTTGTTTTCATCACGAGTGAAGCCGGCGATGGAGCGCACGTCTCTCAGTGAGCCTGTTTTGATATGACCGAGGCCAGCCATACCGGCCTTGCCAAGCCGCCGTCGCATGGTGCCGTCCATGGCGATCAGCGGCAGGGAGGCGATCAGCTCTGCAGCAAAACGGCTTTCCCAGGCTTGCTGGAGCAGGTTTGCCATCTGCCGTGCGGAAATGCGCTCAAGCCGTGACAGCCCGGAGCCGTTTTCAAACACAATGCCCTTGCTGTTGATGCCCTTGGTTTCCAGCCATTCTCGAATGGTCCTTTCCGCCGCAGCCAGATCATCCCGGTCGCCGGGCTGGCGATGTTTGGCACCCAGGCTGAGAAACAACTGGCGCACCATCACGTTGTTGCTCCACTTGTTGATGTCGCGAACCATGGTGACAAGATCCCGCGAAGAAGTAGTAGCCAGCAGTTCCGTTCCGCTGTCACGTGGGCGCAGGCCCTGCCGTATCTGACCGGTGAGGGTGCCGCCCAGTTGCTGCCAGAGGCCGGTGATCAGGGCGCCGGTATAGTCGGCCTGGTCCATCACTGACAGGTAGCTGCTGGTGGAACAGCCTTTGGGCAGCACGCCGGTGATGGTGATGCGGGTATGGCCGCTAGCGGTCAGTGTCGGTTCGTAGTCGAACTGGTAGCGACGTGGGCAATGGCCATAGTCCTTGAAGACCATGCGGTTATTGATCTCCACACCGTTAAGGTTGGGCTCGGTCCAGGTATGAATGCCTCTTTCGTCAGCCCGGGAACGAATACGCAATACGTTCAGATTGGTGAGCAGGGCATGGGGCTCAACCAGGAAGGGGGCGTTGGGGTTGTCGCCGTCATCATCGAAATCAGGGATACCGTTGGGCAGATTGAAGGCACTGGCATCCAGTACCAGATCGCCCTGGATATGTTGGATTCCCATGGCACGCAGCTCGCGCATCAGTAGCCAGAGGCGTTCTTCGGTCAGTTTCGGGTCGCCGCTACCAACGAAGTAGAGGTTGCCGTGCAGGGTGCTGTCACTGATCTTGCCATCAGTGTACAGGCGGGTATGCCACTGGTAGGTGGGGCCGAGCAGCTCCAGGGCCGCGTAGGTAGTGACCACCTTCATGATGGAGCCGGGATTGAAGGGCATGTCCGCATTCAGAAAGCGGGCTTCGCCGGGGCCGTTGAGAGGAATAGCGGTAACCGCCAGATGCTCGTCAGCCAGTTGCAGGTTTCTGGCGGCTTCCAGTACTGGAGCCAGCAAGGGAGTGGGCGAGCCCGCATGGGCTGGAGTGGCGACCACGGCACTCAGCAGGACAAGACATGGCAGAGCGTAGAAGAGTTGGAGAACGCGCGCCCTGAAGGCAACTGGGTGATACATGAGCTGACCTGGCCACAAATTGGCAGAAAGTAGAACAACAGGGAAAAGACAGGCTCTAGACTAAACCAAAGCCAGGGCCGGGTCAGTGGGGGGAGCAGCGATGAAATGTAAATTTCATCGCCTTTTGCGTACCGGTCGACGGTCGGGGTCAGTTGGGCTTGTGCGTACCCACATCAATGCCCTTGTGCTGCAGGTCCGCATGGTAAGAGCTGCGTACCATGGGGCCGGAAGCTACCGAGCGAAAACCCAGCTCGTTGGCAACACGGGCATAATCGCGGAATTCGTCAGGGTGGACGAAACGGTCCACCGGGGCGTGGTGTTTGCTGGGCTGCAGGTACTGACCGATGGTCAGCATGTCCACATCGTGGGCGCGCAGGTCCTTGATGGTGTTGATAACCTGCTCGTAGGTCTCGCCCAGACCTACCATGATGCCGCTCTTGGTGCTCACGTCCGGGCGGAGTGCCTTGTAGCGCTGCAGCAGGTCCAGCGAATGCTGGTAGCGGGCGCCGGGGCGGATATGTTTGTAGAGCTCCGGGACGGTTTCGATATTGTGGTTGAACACATCCGGTGCGGTCTCCACCAGAATATCTACGGCAGTATCCAGACAGGGGCGGAAATCCGGGGTGAGAATCTCGATCTTTGTCTGCGGGGTGCGAGCACGTACCTGACGGATGCATTCGGCAAAATGCTCGGCGCCACCGTCGGCCAGGTCATCCCTGTCCACGGAGGTAATCACCACATAATTGAGCCCCAGGTTGTCCACGGATTCTGCCAGATGCAGAGGCTCTTCCGGGTCGAGCGAATTGGGGCGGCCGAAGCCCACATCACAGAACGCGCAACGACGGGTACAGATGTCGCCCATGATCATGAAGGTGGCGGTGCCGCCACCGAAACATTCCGGCAGGTTGGGGCAGGCGGCTTCCTCGCAGACAGTGTGCAGCTTCTGCTCGCGCAGCATCGACTTGATGCGCTGGATTTCGCCGTTGGCGGGAACGCGCACGCGGATCCAGTCCGGTTTTCGCTGGTAGCCAGTCTCTTCATTGACCACGGGAATGGTGCGTACCTTGTCCGCGCCACGCAGCTTGTCGCCGATCTGAACCTTGCGTTTGGCCTGTGCCTGCTCGCTCATGGGGTGTCCGTTACTGTCAGGGTGCCGGGCTTTGTTGGGCCGGCGGGAATTCGGAACTGTCATTGTACCAGTCAGGCGAGGGCGCTGTCCGTGGCGTCAGGCCCAGACGTTTGGCTAATAACGTCACCAGTTGTTGCTCCATGGTATGACGATCCAGCATCACGCCCTGCTCGCTGAGGGTGGTCATGGGTTGGCCCACATGGCCGCAGGGGTTGATGCGCTGCCAGGGTGACAGGTCCATGTCCCGGTTGATGGCCAGGCCATGATAACTGGCTCCCCGGCGGATGCGCAGTCCCAGAGAGGCGATCTTGGCACCGTTTACGTAGACACCGGGAGCATCGTCCCGGTTCGCGGCGTTGATGCCGTGGCTGGCCAGAAAATCGATGATGCCCTGTTCGATGGCACTGACCAGTCCCCGACTGCCGAGCCCCAGGCGTTTAATGTCCAACATCAGGTAGATCACCGTCTGCCCAGGGCCGTGGTAAGTCACCTGCCCGCCACGGTCGCTGTTGACCACCGGGATATCCCCGGCATTGAGCACATGTTCCGGTTTGCCAGCCTGGCCCAGGGTGAACACCGGTGGGTGTTCCAGCACCCAGAGCTCGTCGGTAGTGTCGGCGGTACGGCCATCGGTAAGCGTGCGCATGGCCTGCCAGCAGGGGGTGTAATCCACCCGGGGGAGATAGCGAATCAAGGCGTCGTTCATGGGAGGAGTATAAAGGCAGCTACAAGCTACAAGCTACAAGCTACGCTTGTGGGGGCAAGGCCAAAAAGTTCCTCAGCTTCCGAGATATCTACGAAGCCGCTGTAGGAGTACCTCTTGAGGTGCGAACCGCGCTTGCGCGGAAATCGCTCGTAGAGCGATCAGGAATCTCAGAACTCGACGGGATTCAGAAGAGAATGTAGTAACCCGTGTCTTTGTCGCCTCGCTACGCTCGGTTCGTCCCTCAAGAGGGGCTCCTGCAGATAGGCCCTCAGCCAGGCAGTGCGGAGTCTGTGGGAATTCATGGGGCACAGGAACTTTTTCGCGTTGTCGCTTGCAGCTGAAATAAAAAAAGCCCGGCAAAGCCGGGCTTAAGGCAGACCCCTTACGGGGTAACAACGATCGAACCAGAATAACTAGCCTAGATCAGGCGATTCCCTGTCCTCTGGTTTACCAGATGCAGATTCAGTTCCTGAACGCTGATGCCGAACTCGATACCGTCCTGGTCTTCCTCGCGGAGTTTGATGGTTTCAAAGGCGTCAAAATGAACGGGGGTGCCATGCACGCTTTGCTGGATATGCGGGCTACGCGGCATGGTCGGAATAATATCCGCAGAACTGGGCATGGTGGCGGTATGAACAACCTGGGAGGTGTGAGTCGGTAGATCAACAGCGACCAGAATAAGCAAGCAACTGCACAAGCACAGTAAGGTCAGCATTTTCATTTTTGTGATCCCGTTACGTTCTTCTTATGAGAGTGACGATACGGGCACGCAGGTGCCAAACCAATGGTGGCTTGGTGAGGCTTGCGTGTCGGGCTGTGACGGAGGGTTAAATTGTGTAATGGCGAGGGTCTGAGGGCCATGGCTGTTGCCACAAGGAGCCACTAGCTTGCGGGCTCCTTTCGTGGCATTTCATTCTTCAGGGTCGATAAATGTCAGAGCGACATTTTCACGTGAGGGCACTCATTGAGAGCCTTGTAGATCGCTTCCACCTGCTCACGGTTGCGCATGGTTACCTGGGCGGTGAAGGAGACAAAGTTGCCTTTGCTACTGGGCTTGCGTGCCAGATGTTTGTCGGCGTCAAAATCCTCAAGATGGATCTCGAGAATCTCGATCAAGACGGTTTCCAGCGGTGAGTCCGCCAGGCCCATGACCTTGAGCTGCATGTCGTGGGGAAATTCCCAGAGGTGTTCCTGAATCGCCATTGGTTACTCCTGCTCCAGGCCGCACAGGCGGCGCTTGAAATCCACATAGTGGCGGGCCACTGTTTTCCACATGGCGCCAGGCTTGCCATCGCCAACCGCCGCCTCGTTCAGTTGTGTGATCGGTACCACTTCCCGGGTGGAGCTGGTAATCCAGACCTCATCCGCCTGACGCAGTTCTGTCTCGGTGATTTCCCTTTCCGCGAAGGGCAGACCATGTTGTCCACACAATTCTACTATCAGGTCGCGGGTGATGCCGCCCAGAATGGCATGATTTTTTGGTGGGGTAACGATCACGCCATCGTGCACGATGAAGACATTGCTGGCGGAGCCTTCGGTGACGAAACCATCGTGCAGCAGAATGGCTTCCATGGCGCCGGCCGACACGGCCTGTTGACGCAGTAGGCTGTTGGGCAACAGTGAGATGGATTTGATGTCACAGCGGGCCCAACGGGTATCATCCCGAGTGATCGCCTTGCCCCCGCTGGCGGTGTCCGGACTGTCGGCGGCGGGCACGGCAATGGGGCTGGTCATCATGAAAACGGTGGGGGCTACCGGCGGCTCGGGAAAGGCATGGTCGCGTTTTGTCGCGGCGCCCCGAGTGATCTGTAGATACACCGACAGGTTGCCGCCGCCATTGCGTGCAATCAGTTCCTCGCATAGAACCTGCCACTGCTGACGGTCATGGGGATTGCGGATTCCAACTTCCCGCAAGGAGCGTTCCAGGCGTTCCAGGTGTTCGTCAAAACGAAACAGTACGCTGTTGTAGGCTGGTATCACCTCATAAATGCCGTCGGCAAACAGAAACCCCCGATCCATTGGGGAGATTCGTGCCTCTTCCAGGGCCATGAAAGCGTCATTGAGATAGACCTGGGACATGTCGTTTCCTTTGACGAGTCTGACACCTGACCCCGCCAAGTGGGGGTGTCAGGTGTCGAACGTCAGCCGTTCTTAAAACAACCCTTTGAAGAACAGCAGAACATGATGCCAGAGTTTGGTAAAGATACCGGCTTCTTCGATGTTCTCCAGGGCCACCAGCGGCTTCTCCATCAGTACATCATTTTCCTGGCGTACCGTCACGGTGCCGTATTGCTGACCTTGCGCGATGGGGGCTTTCAGTTGCGGATTCACGGTAATTTCCGCCTTCAGGCTTTCATGGCTGTCACGGGGAATGGTCAGAACCAGGTCTTCGGCCAGGCCCAGGCGCAGCTGTTTGCTCTCGCCCATCCAGACATCCACGGTGTCGAGGATGTCACCGGCACTGTAGGCCTTGTAGGTTTCAAAGAAGCGGAAACCGTAGGTGAGCAACTTCTGGGATTCCCGCGCGCGGGCGGATTCCGAATCGGTGCCCATCACCACGGTAATCAGACGCATGCCGTCTTTCTTGGCGGAAGACACCAGGCAATAACCGGCTTCCTCGGTATGGCCGGTTTTCAGGCCATCCACGCTGGGATCACGCCATAGCAGCAGGTTACGGTTCTGCTGGGTGATGCCGTTGTAGGTATATTCCTTTTCCGCGTAGATGTCGTAGTGTTCGGGAAAGTCGCGAGTAATGGCGCGGGCCAGAAGGGCCATGTCACGGGCGGTGGTGTAATGGTTCTCTGCGGGCCAGCCGGTGGAATTGACGAAATGGCTGTCATTCATACCCAGACGGCGCGCGTGCTGGTTCATCAGATCGGCGAAGGCATCCTCTGAGCCGGCGATGAACTCCGCCATGGCCACGCTGGCATCGTTGCCGGACTGGATAATGATGCCGCGCAGCAGTTCCCCCACGGAAACCCGGGTGCCTTCACGGACAAACATCCGGGAGCCGCCCATTTTCCAGGCCTGCACGCTGATCGGTGCCATGTCCTGTTCGGAAATGTTGCCTTTCTGCAGTTCTGCCTCGGCAATGTAGGCGGTCATCATCTTGGTGAGACTGGCCGGAGGCAAACGCTGGTCGGCGTTATGTTCGACGATGATATTGCCACTGGCCGCATCCATCAGCAGATAGCCGCGAGCGTCAATCTGCGGGGGGCGGGGCACACTGCTGGCCTGGGCCTGCAATGCAATCAGGGAGCCAATAGTGGCAAACACGATAAAGAGTATGGAGCGGAACGACTGGGGGTGCATGAGTTTCCTGCCTGTTGTGTCCTTGTCTGCCTGAAAATTCAGGGATCAGTGCGTCGAGGTGCGGCCCAAGTGTCTTTGACAGAGAAAAGGCAAAAAATTCCCTGACATCACTGGATGGCTGCATTCTAGAGGAGCGCAACCGGGCTGTTAACCGGAGGAACGGCTTAGATTGCCCTGACTTTATCAGGGCGCCACGGGTACCGGGCGCTCGAAACCGGCATCGGCCATGGTCTGGCGAACCTGTTGGCGCTGTTGATCATCCGCATAGGGACCGATCCAGACCCGGTGCAGATTGCCGGTAGAGCGAATTTCACTGCCCATGCCCAGTTTTTCAAGCAGGGCTTGTTGCATGCGCTCGGCAGCGGTTCGGTCCTGAAAGGCGCCGGCCTGCAGGAATAGTCGGGTTTTGGTGGCGACGTTTGGTGGCGGACTGTCCAGGGCGGCGCGAACGGCGGTGGGTACTTTGCTGGCGGGCACATTGGGTGCCGGGGTGGCACTGATGGCTTCTACTCTGACTCTGCCGGTACCGGCCTCCTCAATGCCAAGACGAACAGCTGCCGCCCAGGACAGATCGATAATCCGATCTTCATGGAAGGGCCCCCGGTCATTGACGCGAACCACCAGACTTTTACCGTTATCCAGATTGGTGACTCTGGCGTAGGTGGGCAGTGGCAGGCTGCGATGTGCAGCGGTAAAGCGGTACATATCGAAGGATTCACCGCTGGAGGTGCGGTGGCCGTGGAATTTCTGGCCGTACCAGGAGGCAAGACCTTCGGCGCGGTACCCCTCGGCGCTTGGTAACACCCGATAGGATTTCCCCCAGACACTGTAGGTATCCGGATTGCCGTAGCGGCTGCGCGGTTCGTCTTTGGGCACGGGTTCAGGCAGCTGCGATATATCGCGGCGTTCTTCGGGGGGCATGTCCTGGTCCATGCTGTAACGGTCGGAACCGGGCGCGCCGTTATTCGTTGGCGTGCCGGATGGGCCCGGTGCAGTGGCGCAGGCACCCAGAAAGAGGGTTGCCAGTGTTGTCACGGCTAGCCGTTTCATTCCTCGCTCTCCAGGGCTACGGCAATGTCTCGGGACAGTTGTAGCACGGCCATGGCATACAGGCGACTATGATTATAACGGGTGATCACGTAGAAATTGTCGGTGACTAGCCAGAACTCGGTGCCATGAATACCCTCCAGGTCCAGCAGAGCGGTGCGTGTGTCTTCCGGTAGGTCAAAACAGTATTCGCTGGTTATGCCGTCGCCTTTGCAGCTTATTGCCGTGGCCCCTGCTTTGCTGGCCTGACCCAGGGTGAAGGACGGTTTGTAGCCTTTTTGAGCCAGCGGCTGATAGCCGTTGCCTTCCACGCGGGCACGGGCGGCTACCGGAAGATCTGGCTGCCAGCGATGCTCATGAAAATAGTTGGCGACTGAGCCGATGGCATCCACCGGGTTGTTGACCAGGTCAGTGACGCCGTCGTTGTCGAAGTCCACGGCATAGGCTTGATAGCTGGTGGGGATGAACTGCCCGTAACCCATGGCGCCGGCGTAGGAACCGGTAATGGTGTTGGCGTCGATATGGGCCTGCTGCTCCAGCTCGAAGAGGGCCTTCAACTGCTTGCGGAAGAAACTGGCCCGGGGCGGATAATCAAAACCCAGAGTAGCCAGGGCGTCCACCACCCTGTAGGTACCCATGTGCTGGCCATAGCGGGTTTCCACACCGATGATGGCAAGAATGATTTCCCGGGGGACACCGTAGGTCTGCTCGGCCCGGGCCAGGGTGTCGGCATGCTCACGGGCAAATTCTACCGCTTTCTGTACCCGGCTCTCTTGCAGAAAGATTTTCTGATAGGTGGCCCAGGTGTGGGTTTTTTCTGCCGGGCGGGCGATGGATTCCAGAATTTTGGGCTGACATTCGGCGCTGCCCAGCACTTGTCGGATGCGCGCTTCGTCGCCGCCTTCGGCCACCAGCTCGCGAATCATGGTCTTGGCCTGGTCGCGTTGCAGATAATCATTGTTTTCCGGGCAGGTGTGTTCTGCCAGCACCGGCAGGGATGTGACTGTCAGTGCAGCGGCCAGAATACCTTGGTAGGAACGACGCAAAGGGGGATCTCCTGTTTTCATTATTCCCATAGACCGTGTCGGGGCGATTTGGTGCCCGGCAGAAGCAAAAAGGCGAATAGCCTGTTGCCAGCAGAAAGAAGCGAGCCGGAAAAGTGCTCTTGTCTGCGCCTTTCGCTTCTCGCTCCTGCTATTAGTAACTCATCAGCCGCCGATGGGTATGAATCGACATCAGCATGCCGAAGCTGGCCAGCAAAGTGACGATGGAAGTGCCGCCGTAGCTGATAAGAGGTAACGGTACTCCCACCACCGGTAAGAGTCCGGACACCATGCCGATATTCACAAAAATATAAATAAAAAATGTCATCGTCAGGCTGGAGGCGAGCAAGCGTGAAAACGTTTCCTGTGCTTGCCAACTAATGAAAAAACCACGCCCTACAATGACAAGGTAGATCATCAGCAGAACGCTGACCCCCAGCAGGCCGAATTCTTCACTCAGGACCGCCAGGATGAAATCCGTGGAAGATTCCGGCAGGAAGTCCAGGCGGGACTGAGTGCCGTCCAGCCAGCCCTTGCCATCCACGCCACCGGAGCCAATGGCGGTTTTCGACTGGATAATGTTCCAGCCGGTTCCGCGCGGGTCTGCTTCCGGGTTGAGGAAGGTGTCTACCCGGTTGCGTTGATAATCGTGCATCACGAAGAAATACATCAGCGGTGCGGCGGTCACCACCAGAAGCACCGCCACGGCAATCAACCGCCAGGACAACCCGGCCATGAACAGGACCACCAGTCCGCTGGCGGCAATCAGGATGGCGGTGCCCAGGTCTGGCTGCATACCGATCAGGGCGGCAGGGACGCCCAATAGCGCGAGAGCAACCAGTACATCCATCAATTTGGGCGGCAGGGTACGTTCACTGAAATACCAGGCCACCATGGCCGGCACCGCCAGTTTCATGGCTTCGGCGGGCTGAAAACGGCCGATGCCGGGAATGCTGAGCCAGCGCTGGGCACCTTTGGCTTCCGTGCCGGCGATCAATACCAAAACCAGCAGGGCCAGGCCGCCGGTATAGAGAAAGGGGGCCCAGAATCGGTAGCTACGCGGTGGTATCTGGGCCAGCAGGAACAGGGCGGTGAGCCCGGCGCCGAAACGGACGCACTGGCGGACTATTATCTCCATGCTTTCGCCGCCGGCGCTGTAGAGAACGGCCAGGCCGCCCAGCATCAGTACCGCCAGTCCCGCCAGTAGGGGTGCGTCCAGGTGTAGCCGCATGGCCAGTCCTGGAGATAGTGTGGCGCCTGTCTGACCGGGCATCTGGCGGAGGTATTCACGCTGGCTCATGGGCTGACCTCGGCAGGGGTGGCGGGGGTTTCTTCAAAAACCGGTGGAACGTCCAGTTCCCCGCTTTCACTCAGCAGCCAGGCATCCATGACCTGGCGTGCCACTGGTCCGGCGGTAGAACCACCGTGCCGGCCGTTTTCCACCAGCACGCCCACGGCGATGGCGGGTTGTTCCGCAGGAGCGAACGATACCATCAGGGCATGATCGAGCATTCGCTCCGCCAGTTCGTCTTCGTTGTAGGTCTCATCCTGCCCCACCGAAAACACCTGGGCAGTGCCGGATTTGGCAGCAATGGCATATTGGGCATCCACGGCCATCACCCTGGCAGTACCTCTTGGGCCGGTGACCGACACCATGGCGTCGGTCATCTTTTCCCAGTTGCTTTCGTCGTTGAGAGTGATTTCGGTGCGCGCTACCGGTTGTGTATGCCCAGCCAGAGTAGGAATTACCTTCTTGCCGTGGCTTGCAGTAATGGCGGTGGCGGTGGCCAGTTGCAGTGGGGTCGCCAACACAAACCCCTGTCCGATACTGGCGTTGATGGTATCGCCATGGAACCAGGGACGATTGCGGTAGGCACGCTTCCATTCCTTGGAGGGCATGATACCGCTGGATTCGTTGTACAGGTCGATGCCTGTGGGGGCCCCCAGGGAAAACTGCGTCATGTATTCGTGCATGCGGGAAATGCCCAGCTTGAACCCCATATCGTAGAAATAGGTGTCGCAGGATTGCACTACTGCCTTGTGCAGATCCACTCGGCCATGGCCCCAGCGTTTCCAGTCCCGGTAGCGGTGTGGATCATTTTCCAGCTGGTAATAGCCAGGGTCGGAGATGGTGCGCTGCCAATTGGTAACGCCCGCATCCAGCCCGGCAATCCCCAGCATCGGTTTGATGGTGGAGCCCGGCGGATAGCGCCCCTGCAGGGCACGGTTGAACAACGGATTGTCCGGGTCGCCCTGATAGGCAGAATAATCCTTGTAGGAAATGCCGGTGACGAACAGATTGGGGTCGAAACCGGGACGGCTGACAAAAGCCAGTACGCTGCCGTCCCGGGGGTCAATAGCCACTACCGCGCCACGCCGTTCGCCCAAGGCTTCGTAGGCGGCTTTCTGGACACGCATGGACAGGCGCAGGCGCAGGTCTTCACCGGGCACCGGCGGCTGTTCTTCGAGTATGCGCAGAATTCGACCGCGGGCATTGGTTTCCACCTGGCGATAACCGACCTGACCGTGGAGCTGGTCTTCGTAGAAGCGTTCGATACCTGAGCGGCCGTAGAAGTGAGTCCCGGCATAATCGCGCTGTTCGTCCAGGGTCATGGCTTCCAGATCCTGGGCGTTGATACGGTTCACGTAGCCCAGTACGTGGGAGAACAGAATGCCGTGGGGGTAATGGCGGATCGGGTCGGCGGAGATGCGGATGCCGGGCAGGCGATGCTGGTTAACGGCCAGTCTGGCGATTTCCTCTTCGCTGAGCCGGCCGCGCAGTGGCACCGGTTCCCAGGGACGGCGGGCGGTCAGGCGGCGTTTCTGAAAGCGTTCCAGGTCACCCGCATCCAGCTCGATCAATTTGCCGAGTTCGCTGATGAGCTGGTCCAGATCGCCGGCCTGTTCGATGATCAATTCCAGGGAAAAATCGGGCCGGTTTTCGGCCAGAATAACGCCATCCCGATCGGTGATCAGACCCCGTGGGGGGGATACTGCCAGGGTCTGCACACGGTTGTTGTCACTCAGGGTGGTATAGCGACTGTGCTGAATAACCTGCAGCCAGACCATCCGGCTGACCAGGATCAGGGTCAGCAGTAACACCAGAAAGACAGCCACGACCAGACGCACGCTGAAGATGCGCTGTTCGTGGTGGTGGTCTTTCAGTGTTAGTGGTCGGCGCATGGTGGCGTCTGCGTCAGGGGGCGAAGGTCAGCGATGATAGGGGTGCCCGGTGAGCAGCGTCCAGCCCCGGTACAGCTGTTCGGCCAGTAAAACCCGCACCAGCGGATGGGGCAGGGTCAGGGTCGACAGGCTCCAGCGCTCGTGGGCGCTGGCGGATAATTGTGGGCAGAGTCCGTCCGGCCCCCCTATCAAAAGCACCAGATCCTGACCCAGATCTTTCAGTTCGCCCAGTTTACGGCTGAGTGCGGGGGTGTCCAGTGCTCGCCCGTTAACCTCCAGTGCCACGATTTTGGCGCCAGGGTATTTTTCCAGGCGTTTTCGGATGGCGTCAGCTTCGCTGCGTACCTGGCTGGCGGTGTCACCCTTGCTCCGTTTGGGCAGGGGGATTTCTTCCAGTTCCAGGCGCATGTCCGGGGGCATGCGTTTCTGGTATTCGGCAAAGCCCTCGGTGACCCAAGCGGGCATGCGGGTGCCTACCGCCAGCAGGAAAAGACGCATTATTCTTTGTTGTCACGGTCCGGGTGATGCTGTGGATTGCGCCACAGACGTTCCAGGTCGTAGAACTCGCGGGTGGCGGGCAGCATCAGGTGTACGATCACATCGCCCAGATCCACCAGGATCCACTCACCGGTGTCCTGGCCCTCACTGCCGAGGGGCTCGTGGCCGGCTTTCTTGGCTGCTTCCACCACGTTGTCGGCCAGGGCCTTCACGTGGCGGTTGGAGGTGCCGCTGGCGATGACCATATTGTCGGCCACACTGGTAATTTCACGCACGTCCAGCTGGGTAATATTCTGGGCTTTGACTTCTTCCAGTGCGTCAATAACCAGTTGCAATAGCGGGGTGTCAGCGCTCATGAGGCCTCGTGTCTGATTCGGGGGAAGATGATTTGGCCACATTATACAGATGGTGGCGATGAATATGGGCAACAACTGCCGGGTCCAGGGCCGGGCAGTCGCCTTTTTCCGCCAGCGCCTGACGAATGGCGGTGGCGGACACATCCAGAAAGGGCCCCTGGAGCATCAGTCGCAGGCCACAGGCTTGTCGGACGAGACTGTCGGGGTCGGCCTCCGGGAAAGCGACCTGTACGTTATCCGCAGCCAGTGGGCTGTCCGGACGAGGCACCACAGCCAGGTGACACAGGGCCGCATAATCCTGCCACCGGTGCCAATGATGCAGGTTGGCAAAGCTGTCGGCGCCGATCATGAATACCAGAGGCCGATCGCCGATCTGGTCACGGTAGTGCTGCAAGGTCAGCAGGCTGTAGCTGGGGCCGGACTGCTTCAGTTCCCAGTCGTCGGGGATCAGCTGTGGATGGCCGGCACAGGCCAGTTCCAGCATGGCCAGACGCTGCTCGCCATTGGCCAGGGGTTGTGGCCGGTGTGGTGGCACCGCGTTGGGAAGCAGATGCACAAGGGCATGGCCGAGCACCTGGGACACCGACCGGGCCGCACTGATGTGGGCTCGGTGGACGGGGTCGAAGGTGCCGCCGAACAGGACCAGCGGTGTGGTGTCGTGAGTGGGGCGCACTACTGGCGGATGTGGCCGTCGCCCAGCACCACCCACTTCTGGCTGGTCAGGCCTTCCAGGCCCACAGGCCCACGGGCATGGATCTTGTCCGTGGAGATACCGATTTCCGCACCCAGGCCGTATTCGAAGCCGTCTGCGAAGCGGGTGGAGGCATTCACCATCACCGAGCTGGAGTCTACCTCAGTGAGGAACTGCCGGGCCCGGGTGTAGTTTTCGGTGACGATGGCTTCGGTATGGCCGGAGCTGTAACGGTTGATATGATCAATCGCCTCATCCAGATCCTTGACCAGCTTTACCGCCAGAATCGGTGCCAGGTATTCCTCGCCCCAGTCGGCCTCGGTGGCTTCCTGGATACCCTCGACAATGCTGCGAACTTGCTCACAACCGCGTAGTTCCACACCGGCATCACGGTATTTGGCGGCCAGTTCGGGCAGTACCTGCTGGGCAATGGCGTTGGCCACCAGCAGGGTCTCGGTGGTGTTGCAGGTGCCATAACGCTGGGTCTTGGCGTTGTAAGCTACCTTGATGGCTTTGGCGATATCCGCCTGATCATCGATGTAGGTATGGCAGTTGCCATCCAGGTGTTTAATCACCGGTACCCGTGCGTCGTTGCTGATCCGCTCAATCAGGCCCTTACCGCCCCGCGGTACGATCACGTCCACGTACTCGGGGTGGGTGATCAGCTCGCCCACGGCGGCACGGTCGGTGGTTTCTACCACCTGTACGGCTGTGTCCGGCAGGCCGGCTTCGCGCAGGCCCACACGGATGCACTCCGCGATGGCCTGATTGGCGTTGATGGCCTCGGAGCCGCCGCGCAGGATGGCCGCATTGCCGGACTTCAGGCACAGGGCCGCCGCATCGATGGTCACATTGGGGCGGGACTCGTAAATAATGCCGATGACACCCAGCGGCACACGCATCTTGCCCACCTGAATGCCCGACGGGCGATAGGCCAGGTCAGTGATCACACCCACCGGATCGGCCAGGCCAATGATCTGTTCCAGCCCTTCCACCATGGCGTCGAAACGAGCCGGGGTGAGTTCCAGGCGGTCGAGCAGGGCGGCATCCAGGCCGTTACTGCGGCCGTTGTCCAGATCCTGCTGGTTGGCTTGCAGCACCGCACTACGGTGGCTGCGCAGGGCGCTGGCGATGGCGGCCAGGGCCTTGTCCTTGTCACCGGAGCTGGCCCGGGCCATGGCGCGGGAGGCCGCGCGGGCCTGCTCGCCAAGACGTTGCATGTATTGCTGGATATCCATAGTTCTCAAAGCTGAAAAGTGGTTAAAGAGCCTGCTTGCGGTCTACACACCACTGCGCCGGAGGCCATTTTTTCGTCAGGTTGTGGCGCCGGAGATGCAGTGTAGTCCTTCTACATCAATCACCGGCAACCCAGGCTGGCGGAAAAATGGTCCCGGCCCTTCGGGTTGCGCTGCAAATGGCGCCAGGTGGTGTTGCGGCCCTTGAACTTGGCCCACCAAGCCCTGCGGTCCGCGCCTTGTCTGGCGCCATTTTTCAGCGGCAACGCAGTGGCGTGCAGACCACAAGCAGGCTCTGAAAGGGTGATTATAACGACAACCGGTCCTTTACGCTTGCACACAAATGGTGAAGAATTGAAAACCTTTGCTACACAAGTCGTCCTAAGTTCTTGATTTTGTGGTACGAGTGTACCGTTTGTGTGGCGCAAAACGGACTGCCTCATCCTGCCGGGTAAAGGGTAGCCGATACAACAAGAAAAAACTTGAACGGAGCCAGACACTTATGGCCATTCGCTACCAGGAATATACCCGCTCCGCCATTAAAGCCGCCCCGTTTCAGCTCTGGGTAGGTCAGTGGCGCATTGATTACCTGGCGTTCTCGCATCCGGACAATGCCCACAAACCGCCGTTGCTGGTGGTGGGTGGCGCCTTTCAGAATTTCACTTCCTACAAATATTGTGTCGAACGTATCTACCAGGATTTCCCGGTGGTGCTGGTGGACCTGCCGTCCCTGGGTAACAACACCCAGATCGCGCCGGACCTGAGCATGGAAGATCTGGCGGATCTGCTGTACGAATTCACTTGTCAGTCCAGTCTCGAGAAAGTGCACCTGATGGGCCTGTCACTGGGCTCCGCTGTTGCCAGCACCTTTGCCTACAAATACCCCCAGGCCACCGACAAGTTGATTGTGGCAGGTATTGTCACACGGCCACGCAAAAGCTGGCGCATGCTGGTGGAAGAATCCGTGCGGGTACTGGAGCAAGGCCGCATGGATGAATTCAGTCAGGCGGTGGTCCTCTATCTGGTCAACTACGACAAAATGAAGGAAACCGGCATCACCCCCACAGCCCGAAAGCTGTTTTACCGGCAGATGAAGCGGCTATCCGACAACGAGCGGGAGCGCTACAAGATCAATGGCCGCCGGCTGTTGTCCGTGGAAGGTCTGCTGGGCTATCCGGAGTGCGATACTCTGGTCACCACCGGTGAGTTCGACAGCTTTACCCTGCCGTGGGAAAACGCTTCGTTTGCCGAAAAATGCCCCAATGCCCAGTTCACGCTGATCAAGGGCGCCGATCATCTGCCGCAGCTGGAAAAACGGGAAGTGTCCCTGGACCTGTTTTCAACCTTTCTGCGTGGTGAGTCACTGGACACTGTTCAGGGTATTCGCCGTTTCGGCAAGGGCGAGTACCATCGCATGGAGCGCCGTCGTGCCGAGCGGCTGGTGCCATGCAACAACCACGGCCATGTGACCAGCGAATCCCGGGTGGGCGACCGCTTCCGGTTCAACAAGCCGGTGCAGGTGGTAGACATCAACTTCTTCGGCTGCCTGATCAAACTGAGCGAGCCCGGCTTTTCCATTGCCGACCATGCCCGTGACTGCACTCTCTACATGGAGAGTCCGGAGCTGAAACTGGAGCTGCTGGTATTCGACTACGACGACGCCGGCTACCTGCGCTGCCTGTTCAAGCACGGCAACATCCAGGCGGCGGAGCGCTTCACCGAACTGCTGAAAAACAGCGAGTACTTTCTGCGCCAGGACAGTGACGGGAATGTGCATCGGATTTATGGATGAAAGGGAAGCGATTGATAGTTGATAATGGATAATTGATAACTGCGCGATCAAGCGCAGGAATAACTCGAAAGCAAAGAGGCCGCGCCCAAGCCATTGGACGCGGCCTCTTTCGTTCAGGATGAACGCGAGACGGGCTCGCGACGTTATCAATTATCCATTATCAACTATCAATTAGATTCCACCGCCCCTTCCATGATCCTCACCATCGGATTGCCCCGCGTCTTCGGTATCGGCAGCTTGCCGTAGTAGTCCGCCGGGTTGTGGATGGTCAGGCGGTGGAAGCCCAGGCTGTGGAAGTGGTCGATGGCTTCCATGTCGGAGTGAAAGTGAAATCCCACCTGGCTGCGCGAGACTGTACCCAGCATGCCGCCCAGTACCTTCAGGGTGCGGTAGAAGGGCATGCCTTTGTAGAGCGGGTAATTGTCGGTGAGGTAGGTGCCCTGCGGGAAAGTCCCGAGGGCGCTGGCCAGTTTGCGCCAGAAGTCGGAAATCACCTCCAGCGGGAAGTAATTCACCAGCCCTTCGGTAATCACTACCACAGGCTTGTTCTGATCCAGTTGGGCCAGCACATGATCCAGGCTGAGTTCCCCGTCTTCGGCGAAGATGTTGATGGGCTGCACGCGATGACGCTCGCTCAGTACGCCGTGTTCTTTCAATAGTTGCTGCTTGCGCAGGGCCATGTCTGGCAGGTCGGTTTCGATGTAGGTGAGTTGCGGATACTGCTGACAGAAACGGTGCCCCCGGGGGGACAGACCGCAGGCGATTTCCACCACCTGCGTCACCCCGTCGTTGATCAATTGATGAAGCCGATGATCAATCAGATGGTGACGCTGCAGCAGAAAGGTGCGGATGTTGCCGCCGACCACATGGCGACCCACGTACTCGAAGGGGGCCAGGGCGCCATAAAGAAAGGCGCCGCCGCGGGTGCGAAAAAAGGGGGCGGAGATGCCGTCACGGGTCCATACATGGCCGGTGTACAGGGCGGTAAAGCTGATGGATGAAGTATCCCGGGGTTCACTCATTGTTGTTCTGGCTGGTTGTGGCAGAGGCCTGACAGGCTAGCAGAATTCCGCCATTGAGTGATGGCAATTTGTGCCAAATTGCCGGTGGTGTCAGGGTTCAAAGCACCATGGGCGATGCCACTGTATCGCGCTTCTCCCTGCCGCACAGGGTTTCTACCAACGTCAGAGCGAATTCCAGAGCGGTGCCCGGGCCTCGGCTGGTCAGGCACTGGCCGTCGTGGACCACCCTCTCTTCCATTCTACTTTTATCCGGCAGGGCGTCAGTGAAGGCCGGGTGGCCGGTTGCCGCGACGCCATCGAGAAGGCCGTGTGGGGCCAGAGCCACCGCGGGGGCGGCGCAAATGGCGCCGTAAAGGCGGCCGCTGTCTCGCTGGTCGTGAAGTTTATCGATCAACTTTTCGCTGTCGGCCAGGGCCTTGGCGCCGGGCATACCACCGGGTAACACGATCAGATCGAAGTCCTGTGCCATCACATCGTCAATCAAGGCGTCGGCCCGGATACGGGTACCACGGGCGGCCACAATGTCAGGTGTGCCGGTAACGCTGGCCACGGTGACTTCCACGCCCGCACGACGCAGCACGTCGATCAGGGTGACGGTTTCGATGTCTTCGCTGCCATCGGCGATGGGGATCAGGGCGGTGGGCATAACAGCTCCAGATATAGCTACAAGCTACAAGCTACAAGCTACAAGCTACAAGCTACAAGCTACAAGCTACAAGCTACAAGCTACAAGCTACAAGCTACAAGCTACAAGCTACAAGCTACAAGCTACAAGCT